>WNGB01000373.1_pt1 | contig 70306 bp, 57 predicted proteins | sample 5400681 | NCBI WGS metagenome assembly WNGB01 (sample SAMN13153367, study PRJNA577476) | soil metagenome | isolation source: 115 cm soil or saprolite under grassland replicate 2 | place: USA:California | collected 2016-06-15 | reverse complement strand
GAGCCAAGCCGCGGCGCAGCAGCGGTTGGCGCTGGCAGACCGTGGTAGCAGCGTGACCGTAGCGGAACGGCCCCGCTCGGTGCGGCATCAAGGGTCAAGCTTCACCGCGCGGGGTCCTTGGGCCTGCACGGGAAGCCGAGTGCTGCCGCCTCATGCCGGCTTGCCGTGCGGCCGGACCGGAGCTGGTCAGCGCTGTCCGGCCTGGAACCGGCGGGCGTTCTCGGCGTGCCGGTAGCCCTCGGCCGCCCAGCGGCAGCTCGGCGGCTCCCCGCACCGCGGCGTGCCCTCGCCAGTGGCGAAGTTGTGGTTGCACTCGGGGCAGAAGACCTGCAGCTCCTCGGGCAGGTACGGGCACTCATACCAGCCGCACGACCTCCTGCCGGTGCCGGTCACGAAGTCGTAGTCGCAGCCGGGGCATCGCCGATACAGCAGCCGTGGCGCGTCAGGAGCGTGTCGCTGGCGCAAGATTCCCATGGGACGCCTCCTCGCCTGGATCACCCATGGCGCTCAGATGGAGTTCCCTGACGGCGGGATCCTCACCCGCGTACCACCAGGGTGCCCGCCGCCTTGTCGTGCAGGGCCTGCTTGCGGGCATCGAGACCGGCCAGCACGAACCCGAACCCCAGCGGCGGCAGCGACAGGCCAAGCTTGGCCAGCAGCCGCGCGGTCGCCCGCCCCAAGCCGATCCGCTGCCCGTCAAGGGTCGTGACCTTGACCCCGACGACCAGCTTGCCGAGGGTCGCCTGCCAGGCGGAGCCCTCCATCCCGGCGAAGTACAGCCACACCACCGCCAGCGCCAGCGCGTAGTACACCACGACCTTGGCGGTCGAGTGGGGGGCCGCGAGCTGCCCGTGGTAGCCGATCGAGAAGGACACCACGACGCCGATCAGCAGCCAGTCGATGGCGGCGGCGATCCCCCTGCGCCAAAAGCCGCCGTAGGCCCGCGTGACCTGCGGGCGTCCAGCCAGGGTCTGCACGGTTGCCATGCCCATCACCCTCCTTGCCATCGGGCCTGCGCTGCCAGGCTCCTCCGGGCGGGTCGCAGCGTCAGGGGCCAAAGGACCCCAGTCCAGCGGACCTTCGGCCCGGCCGGCCCGAGCGCAGCGATGTGGCCGTGCAGGCCCGGCGGGCGAACGCTTCGGTAGGGGTTGGTTGACGTCAGCGCGGCCGGCTGCCAGGGCGCCAGCGGGATTTGGTGGCCAGCCTGGTCAGCAGGGCGATGGCGCCCGGGTCCTCCTCGCCTGGGCACACCACGACCGCCCGGCAGCGGCGGCGCCCCGGGGCCGGTCGCCGCCGCGCTGGTCCCAATGATGGTCAGCGTCAGCCGCCTGCCGGCCCAGTGGCCAGGGCGTCCGCCCGGTAGGTGCAGCGCGACCCGTTCGCCACAGCGCCTCGGCGGTCGTAGTAGTCGGGTACGGCTCCCAACACAACCGGGTGCGTGAGCAGCGCGAGGTGAGCGCGTTGTGGACCTGCCCGCTCTGCAACCCCAGACCAGCAGCTCACCAGCCCGTCGGCCTGGGCGGCGGCCACGACCTCGGGTGCGTGGCGGCCCGGGCAAGGGAGAGCCCCGCGCGAGGTCGAACACCGCCTCCGGCTGACGCGCCCGCCCGTGCAACGCCTGGTCTCGTCCAGTTCCGGGCACGCACGGGTGCGGATGTCGCAGCCGCGGGCCCGTGGGCACAGTCGCCGGCTGCGGCGCACAAGACGGCAGGCCATCGACCTGGCCCACCTGCCTACCTGCTTGGCTGTGGCCTCATGGCAGTCTCTGGCTGCCAGAAGGAATGCCACCGTCCCGGGTGAGGCGTGTCGGCGGCACGACAACCGCTCCGTCGCGTCGACGTGGACATGAGGCACGCAGCTACTGCTGGTCTCCGCTGGTGGACGAGGTCGCCGTCGCCGTGGCCAGGGTCAGCGGGCCGGCAGAACTCGGGACCAATGGCCCCTGACCGTGGCCCGACCCGGTGGCACGCTGCCAGCGTCGGCCAGCAGACACCAGGCGCGCCAGGCCAAAACTGGCATCCATCAGGCGGTGTCCTGGCCTGGGTTTGTCCGACGGACTGGTAAGGAGGGATGCGATCGACATGCCACCCGACCATCTGGCGGGCCACCCCTGACTGCGGGTGCGCCCGACTCCCCGCTCCGTCGGCTGACGACCATCCGATCTGGAATGCGCGTGGCGGCGGCGACAGCGTCGCTGGTCCCGACCACGGCCGCACGACCGATCAGCCGACGGAGCGTCGCTTTCGTCTCTTCCTGGATCGAACCCGTCCGAGCCCCCCTCATGCCACCAAGAGCGGATCGCGGGCCTGCCATCCCGGCCTGTCGGCAGACTGAGTGTTGTGGGTCACCCCAGACGTTGGGCTCGTAATAGAGCCCTGTGTCCGCTTCCCGGTCGACCTGCAGCGGCGCCAGCCCGCCCGGGGAACGTAGAGCGCCCGCTGTTCGGGAAGGCCATGCCGACCCACGCCTGCCAGTGGGCGGCCGTCCCGCTGATGCGCAGCGACTCGGGCTCGGCGCGCAGGATCCGCCCGCCCAGCCGCGCGTGCACCCGCAGCCACGGATCAAACGGCAGCCCGTCCGGCCCGGGGCCGTGCTACAGCTCGCCCGCGTGGACAGCGGCAACCACGAGCCGGGCGACGTGCGTTGGACTACCCCGGGCGGAGCAAGACCGGAACAGGCGCCGCTGGGCTCCCGAGCAACAAGGTGACCGGTGGCGGTCTCGCGTCGCGACCTGGCCTTGCTCGACGGCCGCCGCGGAACCGGCATCGCGACTACGGTGGTACGTGCAGGCCGTGCAGGAGGCCACCGACCTTCCGGTCGGCTGGCTCCGCCTCCAAGAGAGCGGCCAGGACGGGGCCGAGCCGCACTCGCGCCTCATCCTAGGTGTGTACTACCGGTTTACCTGCCTGGCGTGGGCCGCCCTGCAACTACCTGGCGTCGAGGTGGAGGAGGTTTGGATGTGACCGACGAGCGACGCCCTCGGCGGAACCCCCCACCCGACCAGCGGCCCGACCCCAACGAGGAGTTCCGGCGCGCGCTGGAGCGAGAGACCGACCTGTCGCTGCGCGAGGACCCCGAGCGGCGACGGTTGTACCGGACCGTGGACCTGCCGCTTCCGGGTCGCCCAGCGATGACCGATCGCCGTCCGCGCGACGACACGACCGCGACGACGTGCTCACGTGGAACGGCGAGACGCTCACCCTCATCGGGTGGTCGCAGCGGACGGGCATCCGGGTCGAGACACTGCTGCGCCGGTGTCGCAAGGGCTGGTCGGTCGAGCAGGTGCTTACGACGCCGCCGGGGGAGGACAGGTGACGACCCCACGCAATTCAGGGTGGGACGGCGTCTGCGCTGCTTTCTCGCCTGGAGGTCCGAGGTCCAAGTCCTCCCAGGCCTACCACACCAGCCCTGACCAGTGGAAACGCTGGTCAGTGGCTGGCACACAGCGCTCCAAGGGCGTTCACGCGCAGGGGTGGACTGCGAGAGTTGGATGGTCCCAGACCGAACCTGGCAGCTCCGTAGAAGAGGAGGCTCAGCCGGAATCGGCGCTGTTGCTGATCTCGATCTCGCGCTCGCGCAGCTCGACCCGGCGGATCTTGCCGGAGATGGTCTTGGGCAGCTCGGCGACGAACTCGATCTCGCGGGGGTACTTGAACGGCGCGGTGACCCGCTTGCAGTGCTCCTGCAGCTCCACCGCCAGCTCGTCGGACCCGGTCCGGCCGGGCGCCAGTACCACGAACGCCTTGACGATCTGGCCCCGCTCGGGGTGAGGCTTGCCGACCACGGCGGCCTCGGCCACCGCGGGATGCTCCACCAGCGCCGACTCCACCTCGAACGGGCCGATCCGGTACGCCGCCGAGATGATCACGTCGTCGGCGCGGCCCACGAACCAGAAATAGCCGTCCTCGTCCACCTGCGCGCGGTCGCCGGTGTCGTACCAGTCCCCCTGGAACGCCGCCGCGGTCGCCTCGGGGTCGCGCCAGTACTCCCGGAACAGCCCCACCGGCCGCTCCGGCGCCACCCGCACCGCCACGTGCCCCTCCTCGCCAGCGTCCAGGACCTTGCCGTCGTCGTCGACCACGCACACATCGAAGCCGGGCGTGGGCTTGCCCATCGACCCCGGCCGCACCGGCAGGCAGCGGTAGTTGGCGAGAAGGTTGACCGTCTCGGTCTGCCCGTAGCCGTCATAGATCGTCAGCCCGGTCGCGTCCTTCCAGACCTTGATGACCTCGGGGTTGAGCGGCTCGCCCGCCGACACGCAGTGGCGCACGCTCGACCAGTCGTAGCGGGACAGGTCCTCCAGCACCAGCGCGCGGAACACCGTCGGCGGCGCGCAGAAGGTCGAGACCCGGTAGTCGCCCAGCAGCCGCAGCAGCAGATCGTAGTCGGGCTTGCCGCGCAGGTCCCACAGGAAGTTGGCGGCGCCCAGCGCCCACTGGCCGAACAGCTTGCCCCAGGCGGCCTTGGCCCAGCCGAAGTCCGACAGCGTCCAGTGCAGGTCGGTCGGCTTGAGGTCCTGCCAGAACCGTGCCGTGATCTCGTGGCCAATGCCCAGCGAGGCCTGCGTATGCAGCACCATCTTGGTGGCCACCGTCCCAGAGGTGAAGTATATGAGCAGCGGGTCGTCGGAGCGGGTCGGCTCGGCGTCCGGTGGGCGATCGCTCGCCTCCTCCAGCCCGCTGGCCCACGAGTACCAGCCGGGCGGGGGCTCCTCACTCGCCCCAGGGTCGCCCACCCACAGCCGCTTCAGTGGCTCCAGGCCCAGCGGCTCGGCGGCCACATCGACCTTGCTGGCGCCCTGCGCGTCGGTGATCGCCGCGGTGGCGCCGGCCCGCTCCAGGCGGTAGGCGATGTCGCGTGCGGTCAGCAGGGTCGTCCCGGGCATGGGGATGGCGCCCAGCTTGATGCAGCCCAGCATCACGTCGTACCAGTCGGCGATGCGGGGCAGCATCACGAAGACGCGGTCGCCCTTGCGCACGCCCCGGGCGGCCAGGAAGTTCGCCGCCCGGTTGGACGACGCCGCCAGGTCGGCGAAGCTGTAGCGGCGGGGGCTGCCGCCGTCAGGTCCGACCGCGAGCAGCGCCAGCTTGCCCGACTCTCTGGATGCCCAGGCGTCGACCACGTCACGGGCGTAGTTGTAGAGCTCGGGGACCTCCAGCCGGAACGACGCTCTGGTCGCCAGGTAGTCGGTCATGTTGGGCGGCAGTTCGCGCATTGACGCACTCCTCTCCCAGGCCAGCTTCACCCGATGCCACCAGATCTTCGTTCGGGGCCGCCCGTGTCGTCCAGCGCGACCTGGATGAAGATAGGGAGTTCATACGATCCGGTTTGGAGAACTGCTGGATGCCACGATGTCGGACCGAACGGTCACTGTGTAGGTGTGCGGGGGATTCCGGCGATTTGCGGGTATGCCCTCTTGTCTCGATGGTTAGGCGGGATCAGACTTCTTGAGGGCGATGACGCTGCTCCGCGGGGGGTTTCGATGGGGTTCGACCGGCCCATCCACTTCGTCGTCGGCGGTGCGGGCAGTGACGGTGTCATCGACGTCGCCGGTCCTTCCGGAGGCCCGGGCCTCGTGTCAGGGCCGCTCCATCAGTTCGAGTTTCGGCGGCTGGCGGTCACCACCTCGATCGTCCAGAGCTGACGCCCGGCTTCGTCAGGGGGCTCCATGCAGATCGACATCACTATCGCCAACGAGGATGCGGCCGGAAGGAACTACCTGACCTGGGCGCCGGTCCAGGGCAAGGTCCGGCTTCTGGATGTCGACGGCGGGGACGGCGGGGACGGCGCCGACCCGGTCGTCGTGAGGCTGAGCAACGACGACCCGGGGGTAGGCGGGCAGCTGGAGTTCGCCGCCGCGCGCGATCAGGCGCGTGCGGCATCACTGGATCTGGTGCTTCCGCCCGACGGCACGCCAGTCGATTTCTGGGTCGCCGGTGTCGTGGGGAAGGCGAGCAGCGCCGATGGGGACGCCGTCATCCGGGTGGCCGAGGCAGGTGTGGCGGCGGCGTTGATGTCCAAGGCGGTGATGGTCCGCATTCGCAAGAACGCGAACCAGCTCGACCCCGCCGAACGAGACCGCTTCACGACGGCGTTGGCGAGGCTCAACGATCAGGGTGCCGGCCTGTTCAAGGATTTTCGCGAGATGCATCGACAGCGGGCCGCGCTGAACCAGGCGCACGGGCGCGCCGGTTTCCTGTCCTGGCACCGGGCTTACCTGCTGGACCTCGAGCGGGAGCTGCAGAGGATCGACCCGAGCGTGACGCTGCCCTACTGGCGCTTCGACCAGCCGGCGCCGAACGTGTTCTCTGCCGACTTCATGGGGCGAACCGGTGCGACAGGCAACCTGATCTTCAGCGCGACCAACCTTCTGCGTCATTGGCAGACGGACGGGGCCCCGGGCATCAGTCGGCGACCCCGGTTTGATGTGCAGAACGCCGGTGCCTTCGTGAGTGACGAGGCGACAACCCTGTCAATGGGCGGCCTGCCGCCGAACGCGATCTTCGATACGGGGACCGACCAGGATGGGTTCGACGAGATGGAAGGGGATCCGCACGGGTTCGCGCATACGAGCTTCACCGAATGGATCCGGACGCCCGGCACGGCACCCCGCGATCCCCTGTTCTTCCTCCTGCACTGCAATGTCGACCGGCTGTGGGCTCGTTGGCAGTGGTTCAACAACCGCTTCGACGGCACGCAGGCGAACACGTTCTTCTTCCGTGGTTCCGCCAATTCAGTCCCCGCCACCGAGATCGGCCACAACTTGCTGGACACGATGTGGCCCTGGAACAACGTCACGGGCGCTCCGCGGCCGCTGAACGCGCCTCGGACCCCGTTCCCTTCGGTGCCGACGGCCACCGCCCCGAGCACTGCCCCGATGGTCGGGGACATGATTGATTACCAGGGCTTCCTGAACGCGCAGTCGTACATGAACTTCGCCTACGACGACGTCCCGTACGGCATCGCGCCGTAACGGTTCAGGCCAACCACAGGGAGATTTCCATGTCCGAAGGAGCAGCCGAGAACCTCGGAGAGACGACGCGACGGGAGGTGAGTGAGGCGCGGGCGGCCCGCTCGCGGTACCTTTCCGATCTCGCGGCGACCGCCGCGGCCAGCCGGGCGGCGCGTCCCTCGAGGAGGGGCCTCCGCCCCGACGCGGATGAAGAGCCGGCGATGACGGTCCTGACCGACAGGTCACTTCCCGAGGAATCGCGCGTCGGGGTGCTGCAGCGGCTGGCGTCGTCCATCAGCCGCCGAGCCGAATACATCGAGGCGATTCTTGCCATCGTGAAGGACCGCAGTGACAGCGCCGCGGTGCGCGAGGCCGCGCTGCAGGTGCTCGGCAGCGCCGCCTTCCAGGTGGTGCGCTTCCGCCCGCACCAGCAGGAGTACGACGACGCGCTGCACGACCTGGTCGCCGATCCGGAGCCGGCCCTGCGCGAGACGGCGGTGAGCATCCTCGCGCAGCAGCATGATCCCGTCGTCCAGGAGACGCTGCTCGAAGGCCTCAGGGGCGACGGTCCGCTACCGGTCGAGCGTGAGCGCGCCATCCAGTTGCTGGCCGAGGACGATCACCTCGACAACCTGCCGTGGCTGCAGGAGATGTACCGCAGCGGTTCGGAGAGCGCGCGGGAGGAGGCCGTGCGGTTCATGGGCTCGTACCCGGCCGCCCAGACGACCCTGGAAGGCATCCTGCGCGACAAGCGCGAATCGAAGGGCGTGCGCCAGCAGAGCGGGGCCTCCTTGCGCTACCTGGCGCCGGACCGATTCGAAGTCATCGCCAAGGAGATCTCCACCGACACCACTGACGATCCGGAGGTGCGCACGGCCTGCCTCAGCGCGCTCCAGCATCTGGGCGACACCGATCGTGTCTACGCTGACGCCGATTTCGTGAATCGCGTGCAGGACGTCAGCAGCGACGAGTCCGCACCACAGGTCGCGCAGGTCGCCCGCGATCTCCTCGAACAGCGGCCCAACCCGTGACGGCGCTGGAGAGCTCGACGCCCGAAACGGAGGTGGGCGCTCTCATCGATGCGTTGCGCCACCTGCCGCAGGGTCCCGACGAGCTCGCGGCGCTGCTGCCCGAGAACCTGCCGATGTACGAGAAGCGCAGCGCCGCCGAGATGGGCCGGCTGCGAGGCTATCTGCTCGCCGCCTTTGCGGACACTGGACTGCCGGACGCGGCCTTGCCCTATGTGATCGAGTCGCTGGAGACGGGGCATATCGCGTACGAGGTCGCCGGCGCCGCTATCGGTCTGCGCGGCCTCGAAACGCCTTCAGTGGGCGTCGCGGCGTCGCTCCTGCGCGCCATTGACAATCTCAGCGGTGCGGATGCGACGGTCAGCTTCGAAAGCTACAAACCTGCCTGGCCCTACGCTCAGCCGACGACGGCTCTGACGGAAGTGGTCAGGACCATAGGCCATTTCGGCGTGCGGGCCGAGGCGGCCCTGACGGAGCTCGAACTTCTGGCGCGGCAGCGAGAACGGTTCCCGAGCCCCTTGCTGGAGGAGATGCGGCGCGTTCTGGACGAGGCAGGCGCGGGGCACGGTGAGCCTGCCTGCGATGCGGCGTGCGAATGCGAGTCCTGCGGATGCGTGCCGGCTGTGGAACTGGGCTCGGACGATTCCTGCTGCGCCGACCTGGCGTTGCCCGAGCAGGTGCAGGACCACGCCTCAATGCGCGCCATGCTCGAAGACCAGGACGGGCGGCCGGAGAGTTTCGAGGAATTCTTCCGCGGCAAGCCCTCGGTCGTCGCGTTCTTCTACACGCGGTGCGACAACCCCTACAAGTGCTCGCTGACCATCACGAAACTCGCGGCGCTGCAGGGTTCCCTCGAAGAACGAGGACTGGCGGGTGCCCTGAAGGTCACGGCCATCACCTACGACCCCGATTTCGACCTGCCGAATCGGCTCAGGTTGTACGGCAACGACCGCGGCATGCAGTTTGGCGAGGATGCGCGGTTCTTCAGGGTCACCTCTGGGTTCCAGGAGATCCGGCGGCGCTTCGGCCTCGGCGTGAACTACGGCCCGTCGACGGTCAACCGGCACCAGACCGAGGTCTACGTGCTGGACGAGCGGGGCGACACCTCAGCCTCCTTCACACGTTTGCAGTGGGAGGTCGAGGCGGTTTTGAGGGCCGTCGAGAACCTGTTCGTTGACGTGGAGCTTCGGCGGCTCTGATCCTACGGCCAGCCGGCGCCGGGTGCGTGCGCCGCAACCGTCAGCACCTGCCCCGTTCGCGCCCCCTCAGCCATGTGCTCAGTACCACGCCACTCGGTCGCCACCAGGAACAGCGTTCTCCTGTCCACGCCCCCGAGCATGCAGGCGAAGCAGCCGCGGTCGAGGTCGATCCTCTGCAGCACCTCACCACCTTCGCGGACGCGCACGCAGCGCTTGTTGGGGACGTCCCCGTACCAGACGGCGCCTTCGGCGTCCAGACAGATGCCGTCGGGGACGCCGCCGTCGAGGTCGGCCCATACCCGCCGGTTCGACAGGCCGCCGTCGGCGGCGATGTCGAACGCCGTGAGCTTGTTGCCGTAGGACTCGGCGACGATCAGCGTCTGGTTGTCGGGCGTCACGGCCATCCCATTGGGGAATGCGATGCCATCGGCCACCTGCCGAGCCGCGCCGTCGGGTGTGAGCAAGGCGATGGTCCCGGGGGCGAACTCGCCGCCTGGAAACTCAAAGCCCTGGTTGTTGATGTAGGCGTTGCCCCGACCATCTACGACGATCTCGTTCCAGGGGTGCCCCTTCTCAGACAGGCCACTCAGGTCGGCATGCGTCACCAGCGAGCCGTCTGGCTCCCTGCGCAGCAGCAGCCCATCGCGCGCCGAGACGATCAGCAGGCGCCCATCTGGCAGCCAGTCGATGCACATGGGAAATGCCGGAAAGCGGACCCGGACGATGACTTCGCTCTTGCCCTGGAGATCGACGGCAACGACCTCCCGCGCGCCCCAGTCGGAGAACCAGAGACGGTCATCGTGCCAGCGCGGCGACTCGCCGAACGCGATGCCAGCCATCAGCGTTTGCACTTCAGGCTTTGAAGACTCCTTCGACGTCATCACAACCTCCTCAGGTCACAGCATGCACAATACGGCCGGCCCTCACACGGCCGCGATGGTGACCCCAACGGCGTCGGTGTAGGCGAGGCGGCCGAAATACATGACCTTGACGAGCGCCCAGAACTGGCTGCCCGGCCGGGCGGTCGCGGGCGCTCTGACCGCGTAGTGCAGGGTCTGTGACGCCTCCGGGCGGACGGCGAAGCCCTGGGTCCAGGGCGTGAGCATCTCCCAGCTGCCGTAAGGGCTGACGAGCTGCGCCTCACCGCGGATCTCAGAGCGCGACCGGTTCTCCATCCGGACCAGGACCGCACCCAGCTCGCCCGGCGCCAGGCTGAGCGCCGAGGTCTCCAGCGCCACGGCCAGGGGCTCCGCGCGCTCCGGGCCCCTCTCGTCCACGGTGATCGCCGCCGCGTCCTCCAGCGTCTGGCCCAGCTCGTCGCTGATCCGGGCGGCCAGGAAATACCGCCCGGCGGCCGTTCCCGGCCGTGCGCGCACGGTGGCGCCGAAGGCGACGTGCTCGCCGGGTGCCAGGTCGTATGCCAGATCGGTCGGCGCCGCGACGGAGAGCTCTGGCGGGACCAGCAGCTCGAGCCGGCCCGTCACGGCCCTGACCCCAGAGGCGACGGTCACACGGAGGGTTGCGTCGTCCGGCTTCTCGGGACCTTCTTCACCCGCTGCGGCGGCCAGGACGAGCCGCGTCGGCGACACGTGCACGCTGACCGGCACGTAGCCCACGGGCGCCGCCCCCTTGTTGTGCAGCCAATAGCGGGTGAACACCGGCTGGGCGGGCTCCGCGCTCGGCCCCAGCGAACTGGCGGGCCCGGGAGACGGCGCGCGTGCGGGGCGTGCCGTGACCGTCACGGTGTCGGCGGCGCCGATCCCGAAGGTGAGCTCGCCGTCCTCGGTGGCAACGGCGGGCGCCCCGCGGTCACGCTCCTCCAGCAGGTCCGTCGCCGCCCCGCCGGTGAGACCCGTGAAGCAGCGGAGCCCCACCCGGGCGGGCCGGCCCGTCGACTCGAAGCAGCGGACCACGAGGCCCGACCCGGCCGGGTCGGCCTCGCCGGGCAGCCCTGACGCGAGCGGGTTGCCGCGCGGCTTGAGGGCGGTGAGCACGACCTCGGACGGCCTCACCTCCAGCAGGCTCGCGGACGGCGGCAGGTCGCCAGGGTGAGCGCCGGCGACCCGCGCGTGCAGGTCGTGGTTGTACTCCTGCCCGGCGGTCACGAACCCGGCCCGCCGCCAGTCGCCGCCGCCGGCCACCAGGGCGTAGTGGAACGTGTGGCTCCAGTGCTGCAGGGCGAAGCTCGACCCGTCGGGCACGGTGCGGACCGGAGGGTCGAGCCAGACCCCCGCGGGCCACCCGCTGCAGGAGCGCATCAGCGAGACGGAGAGCGTCCCGTCCGCCTCGGCCACGCAGCCGGGCGTACCGCGGTTGAGCAGCGCCACCGAGTAGTCCTCGAGCGGCGTCACCGTGCCGTCCAGCGAGGCTGGCTGGCCGACCTCCACGGTGGAGTCGTCCAGGTCGGCGGCGATCGCGGCGATCGCGGCGCCGAGGTCGTCGGAGGCCGAGGCCACGATCAGCACCGGCAGGTCGAGGGCTCCGCGCAGGTCCGCGCTGGGCGCCGGCGCCTGCTCACGCGGCCTGGCGGCGGGGACCCACATCCGGGCGCTGCCGTGGCGCGCCAGCTCGTCGCGCAGCCACGCCGTGTAGGCCGGGTCGGCGTCCCGCAGCACGCCATCCACGAAGGCGTTGCGCTCCGGGCCGCCCAGGGCGATCCGCACGTCGGGCAGGTTGGAGTCGAGATCCAGGGAACCGTACCGCGGCGCCTCCGGCCGCGTGCAGGTCGCCGTCACGCCGCTGCCGGCCAGCCGGGCGACCAGCTCGCGGACGGGCTCGTGATCGCCGTCCGGGGCCACGATCTCCGCGATCCCGATGGCGACCAGGGCCCGCGGCGGCCGCGCCGAGTCGGGGGGGTCGGCCTCGTCCCGCAGCGCCACGCGCGCGGTCGAGCCCAGCCCGAACCAGGCCGACGCCGGGTTGTCCAGCGTCCACGGGTGCTCGGCGCTGTCCTCGTTCGGGAATCCGAACGGTCGCCCCACGACCGCGTTGCCCACCTCGTAGAGCGGCCGGGCGCCGGCGACGTCGAGCGGGAACCGCACGCGCAGCAGCCGGTCGTGGCCGACGGAGCCGTCGACGTGCGCGCGGAAGTCGACGCGCTCCACGCCGTCCCAGAGCAGCACTTCCTGGCTGACGCGCAGCTCGTCGAGCGCCCAGCTCGACACCAGTCGCCTGCCGATCGGGCAGCGCTCGACCCTGACCTCGGCCGGCAGGCCTGCCGAGCCACGGCCAGGACCCTTGGGCAGCAGGTGCCACGGACCCTCCGCCCAGGTCGGATGCGCCTCGTACTCGTCGTAGCGCACCAGCTCGTTGCCGGCGGCGCCGGGCCGCAGCAGCTCCTTGCCCGCGCGCTTGTCGAGGATCCGGGTGAGCGCGCCGCCCCGCCGCGGGGCGGCCTCGACGCGGAACGCCTGGTTCTCGATCGCGGTCTCCGCCGGCGCCTCCGCCCAGCCGCCCGGCATGGTGCCCGCGGGCGCGGCACGGTAGGTGCGATAGCCGAGCGCGGGGACCGATCCGGCCAGGAAGGTGAGCGTGACCTCGGCGAGGGATCCGTCGGCGTGGCGGCGCACGCCCTCAGCCAGCGCAGGGACCACCTCCTCCCGGTCGTCGCGCAGCTCGATGCCGGGCGCCTCGCCTTCCTGGAGGGCGAGCCGCACGCGCGCGAGCCCGTCGCGGGGCCATGACAGCGTGTTCACCGCGAGCACCGGCCGGCCCCGCCCGGCGGCGGCCGTGTCGATGCGCCCGCCCAGGTGGTCGATCGCCGCGCCGCGGACGGCGTCGCCCAGCTCGTACGCCTCCCGCCAGCCGCCGAGCAGGTCGAGGTAGACCTGGTCGGACTCGGTGCCGGTGATGGCGTCGTGGTGCGAGTTGAACAGCAGCTGCCGCCATGCCTTGTCCAGCGCCTCCGCGGGGAAGCGCGCGCCCAGCAGCCAGGCGAGGGTCGCCAGCCGCTCGCCGTCGAGCACGGCCACCTCGGCCGCCCGCTGCGCCTGCTTGGTGTCGATGTAGGAGACGTCCTTGCCGGTGTAGACGGGGTTCATGTCGCGCGACTGCGGCGTGAACCTGATGCGCCGCTCGGCCGCGTCCTGGCGCACAGCGGCGAAGAACTCCCTGGGCAGGCCGACCAGGAACCGTGGCCACAGGTAGCGCTTGTTCCAGTCGCGGTGGATCTCGGTGCACCAGCGCGACGGGATCACGTGGTCGTTGCCGACCGGGAGCATCGTGAAGCGGGTGGCGGCCACCACCTTGAGGTCACAGAAAAGCCGGTACGCCTCGGCCTCGGCCTGCTCCAGGGTCCTGAGGCTCTGCATGCTCCAGCCGGCGCTGTAGTGGTTGGGCATGTAGCTGGTGAGCAGGCCGTGCCCGCTCGGCGAGACCCACTCGAACTCGCTGCGGAACTGCATGCGCCGGTTGTCGCCCATGGTGGCCTTGGGGCCCCACTGGTGGAATGGCCCCCGCGCCCAGGAGCTCGAGGTGAGCCCGGCGTCGGCCATGAGCCCGGGATAGGAGGGATCGTGACCGAACACGTCCAGCATCCACGCGGTGCGCGGGTCGCCCCCGACCACGTCGCGCTGGAAGCCGATGCCGTAGACGGCGTTGCGGATCGTGCTCTCGGTGCAGGTGAGGTTGGTGTTGGGCTCGTTGTAATTGCCGCCGACGATCTCGACGCGACCCTCGGCGATGAGCCGCCGCAGGTCCGCCCGGTCCTCCGGGAACGTGTCCCAGTGCGGCTTGAGGTAGTCGATCTCGGCGAGCACGAACTTGTAGTCGGGGTCGTGCCTGGCCGCGTCCAGGTGGGCGCGCACGAGGTCGAACGCGGTCCGCAGCTCGGGAGGACGGGCGCCCTCCGCCTCCGGGATGTCGTACCAGGCCTCGGTGAACGACCCCTGCGTGTTCCACCACACCGGGTCGTAGTGGAAGTGCGACACCATCAGCATGGTCCAGCCGGGGGCCGCGACCACCATCTCGGCGGGCGCCGAGTAGCGCGACCGCCCGGTCTCGGCGATCACGGTCACCGGCCTGACGCTGTCCTCGGCGTAGGCGGGGTCGACCGCGACCGGCACCTCGACGACGTGCTCGGCCCCGGGCTCCAGACCGGCGACCCGGACTGGCTCCGGAGTCGTCACACCGGCGCCCTCGACCCGCACCGTCACCGCCGCCGGCTCCCTCGCCATGCCGGCACCCTGGTTGGCCAGGGTCACCCGCACGACCTGGAGCGGCGCCCGCTCACCGCCGACGAAAAGATCGGTCCATGCCACGTCGCTGAGCTGCATCCTCGATCCCCCGTGCGGCGGCTGCGCCAGTACCATACCGGTCTGTCCGTATCACGGGAGGGAGCGAGGTCGTGCAGCAACGCAGGCTCGGTCGCCTTGGCCACATGAGCACGGTGCTCATCTACGGCGCGGCCGCACTGGCCGAGGTCGACCAGGACGTCGCCGACCGCTCGGTGCAGCTCGCGCTGGACGCCGGCATCAACCACTTCGACGTCGCCGCCAGCTACGGCGACGCGGAACTGCGGCTCGGACCATGGATGCCGCGTATCCGCGACGACATCTTCCTGGCAACCAAGACAGAGCAGCGGGACAGGGACAGCTCCTGGAGGCAGATCAACCACAGCATCGAGCGGCTGCGGACAGACCACGTCGATCTCATCCAGATCCACGCCGTCGGCGACCTCGCCGAGCTCGACCGGGTCACCGCCGCCGACGGGTCGCTCCAGGCCGTGACCCGCGCCAGGGAGGAGGGCCTGGCGCGCGCCATCGGGATCACCGGGCACGGGCACGCCGCGCCGGCGACCCACCTCGAGGCCCTGCGGCGGTTCCCGTTCGACACGGTGCTCACGCCGATCAACTACGTGCTCAGCCAGGACCCGCTGTACCTGGCCGACTACCAGGCGCTGGTCGCGGAGGTCCGGGCACGCGACGTGGGGCTGATGATCATCAAGTCGGCGTCCCGCCGCAACTGGCCCGAGGCCACGGCCGAGCGGCCGTACACCACCTGGTACGAGCCCTTCGACGACCCCCAGCGCATCACCGCGGCGGTCGTCTGGGTGCTGTCCCACGAGGAGGTCACCGGCATCGCGACGCCCGGCGACGTCCGGCTGCTGCCGTACGTCATCGAAGCGGAGAAGCACCTCGGCGAGCTGCGCCGCGACGAGGCGGAGGAGGTCCTCTCCCGCGCCCCGGACTACAGCTCGCCGTTCATCGACATGCCGTTCTGACCCGCGGAGCGCCCCGCGATAGTTGACCCCGCTCTGGGGACAAGCAAGAGTATCCACCTGGCCCGATGGTGGAAGCCCCCCCGCCCGGGATGGCCAGCCGACAAGCCGCGCCGAACCGGCTGTCCGCCGGTCGAAGGGGGGAGACGATACCCATTGCATGAGGTACGCGACCGCGCGGAGCCCGCCGATCCCGCCCGGCCGCAGTCGGGCCTGTTCGAGGCGGCGGAGGACGGCCTCGAGCGCATATGGAGCGGCCTCGCCGCCGCTCCGGCGGCGACCGCCGTGGTCGACGCCGACGGCCGCTTCCTCCGGGTGAACCAGGCCATGTGCGAGCTGGTCGGCCAGGCGGAGCCGGCGCTGCTCGCGTCCCAGTTCCAGGCCGTGCTCCACCAGGAGGACGCCAACGCCGACCTTCAGCGGCTGGACCGGCTCCTCGCCGGCGAGCAGCCGGCCTTCCGGGCGCAGCAGCGGTGCCGGCGCGCGACTGGCGAGGTGATCCCGGTCCTCGGCGGCGCCTGGCTGCCGCTGTCGCCCTGGGGCGGCGCGCTGCACCTGGACCGCCAGGGACGGCCCCGGTTCGTCATCCGCCAGCTCGTCGACATGCGCGACGGCCGGCGGCCGGAGGAGCGGATGGCCTGGAGCGCGACCCACGACGCCCTCACCGGCATGCCCAACCGCAGCCTCCTGCTGGACCGGCTCGAGAGGATCCTGAGCCGCTATGCGCGCGAGCCAGGGCTGGCGGCCCTGCTCGCGCTGGACATCGACCAGTTCGGCACGGTGGCCGGCCAGTTCGGCGACGACGCCATCGATCAGCTGCTCGTCGCCGTGGCTGGCCGGCTGCGCAGCATCCTGCGGCCGAGCGACACCGTGGCCAGGCTCGGCGCTGACGAGTTCACCGTGCTGTGCCCGGGCATCGGCCGCCAGCGGGACGCGATCCGCGTCGCTGAGCGGATCCTGGGCGGCCTGGCGACGCCGTTCGCGGTGGCCGGTCAGGAGGTTGCGCTCTCGGCCAGCATCGGCATCGCCATCGCCGGGCCTCGCGCCAAGCCCGCCGAGGCGGTCCTGCTCGACGCCGACATCGCGCTCGCGCGCGCCAAGCGGCGGGGCGGCACCTACGACCTCGCCGACGAGGCGCTGCGCGCGCAGCTCGCCGAGCACCTCCAGACCGAGCGGGCGCTGCGCCGCGCGGTGGACGCCGGCGACCTGCGCGCGCTCTACCAGCCGATCATCTCGTTGCGCGAGGGCCGTCTGGTCGCGATCGAGGCACTGGTCCGCTGGGAGCGGGCCAACGGCGGCCAGCTCGGGCCGGCGGAGTTCCTGCCGTTCGCCGAGGAGTGCGGCCTGATCGTCCCCATCGGCGCGTGGCTGCTCGAGGAGGCCTGCCGCCAGGCCGCCCGCTGGCGCGGCGACTTCCGGCAGGCATCGGTGATCATGCACGTCAACCTCTCCCGGCGGCAGTTCGCCGAGCCGCACCTGGTCGACCTCGTCCACGAGGTGCTCTCCACCACCGGGACCGAGCCCGACCAGCTCTGCCTGGAGGTCACCGAGCGGGTCCTCGGCACCAACCCGGCCTCGACGGCGACCACGCTGAAGCGCCTTGCGGGGCTGGGCGTGCAGGTCGCGATCGACGACTTCGGCACTGGCTACTCGTCGATCACCTCGCTCAAGGCCCTGCCCATCGGCGCGCTGAAGATCGACCGCTCGCTGGTGGCACGGCTCGACCTGGACCCGGACGGGGAGGCCGTGGCGGCGGCGGTGATCGGCCTGGGGCGCACCCTCGGCCTGACCGTGATCGCCGAGGGGGTCGAGACCCGCCGCCAGCTCGCCAAGCTGGACGAGCTCGGCTGCGACCTCGCGCAGGGCTACCTGTTCGCCCATCCCGAGCCGGGCGGCCGCGCCGGCGAGCTGCTCGGCCAGGACCGCCGCTGGCAGTAACGTTGCCTCCAGGCGGAACCGACCGGCCGGTCCCGGTGTACCGGTCGTGGAGTCGATGCAGTGGAGGGCCGTCCACTGGACCAGGACGACAGCCAGCTCGTGGCGCGCGCGCGGGAAGGAGACGTGCGTGCCTACGAGACCCTGGTGCGCCGCTACCAGGACCTGGCATACCGGGCGGCCTACCTGATCACCGGGAGGGCGGCGGATGCCGAGGATGCCGCGCAGGAGGGCCTGGTGAAGGCCTGGTACGCGCTCGATCGCTTCCGCTCCGGCGCACCGTTCCGCCCCTGGCTGCTGGCGATCGTCACCAACGAGGCCCGCAACCGCCGCCGGTCCGGTCGCCGGCAGGACGACCTGGCGGTGCGGGTCGCGGAGGCCCGCCCCTCGGGGGACGCGGCCCCGTCCCCCGAGGTGGCGGCGTTGGCCCGCGAGCGCCGGCGGATCCTCCTGGCGGCGGTGAGCCGCCTGCCCGAGCGCGACCGCCAGGTGATCGCGGCGCGGTTCTTCCTGGAGCTGTCCGAGGCTGAGATGGCCGCCGTGCTCAGGTGCCGCCCGGGCACGGTGAAGTCCCGCATCTCCCGCGCCCTCGCCAGGCTGCGGTCGGCCCTCGGCGACCAGCAGGGCGAGCCCCTGGCGCTGCCGGCGCAGGGAGGAGGTGGCGACTGACATGACCGAGCTCGAGCTCGAGCGCGCCCTCGCCGACCTCGCCGCCCACCTGGAGCAGCCACCCGCGCCCACACTCGCCGACGCGGTGATGGCCCGCATCACCGAGCGCCCCACGTCGGCTGAGCGCACCGTCGCGGTCCGGCTGCCGCGACGCGGGTGGCGACGGCTGGCGGTCGCCGCGCTCGCCCTGCTCGTGCTCGCCGGCGGGATCGTCGTCGCCACACCCTCCGCCCGGGAGGCGGTCGCCCGCCGCCTGGGCCTGCGCGGCGTCGAGATCCACCTCGGTCCAACCCCGACCATCACCACCCTTCGCCCCGGCGCCGGCGCCAGCCTCGGCCTTGGCCGTCACGTGACGCTGGACGAGGCGCGAGCCGCGGTGGGCTTCCGCCTCCTGGTCCCGACCGCGCCCGGCTTCCAGCGACCCGACGCGGTCTACCTCAGCACCGACGTGCCGGGCGGGCGCGTGGACGTTGTCTACCTGCCACGGCCCGGGCTGCGCGCCTCGCCCTTCACCAACGTGGGCCTCCTGATCACCCAGTTCCAGGGAACACCGTTCGCCGACAAGTTCGCCAAGACGGCTACGCGGCTCGAACAGGTCATGGTCGGCGGCGAGCGCGGCTATTGGCTCACGGGCGAGCCCCACGGGTTCGTCTACCAGGACCGCGGCGGCAACATGCGCGACGAGACCGCCCGCCTGGCCGGCGCCACCCTGCTCTGGACCCACGGCCCGCTCACCCTGCGACTGGAGGGGCAGGTCTCCAAGCAGGAGGCCCTGCGCCTCGCCGAGTCGATGCGCTGAGCGGCCCCGGACGCCTACCCGAGGTCGAGGTGGGGACGGTGCCCCGCCGCCCAGGTGCGTGCCGCCGCCGCCGCGGCCGCCAGCGAAGCGAGCTGCTCCGCCACGCGCCCCGGGTTGGTCGACCCCGCCGTGACCTTCGCCGCCACACTGCCGTCCACGTCCAGCACCGCGCGATCGACCTCCGCCAACGCCGGGTGGATCACCCGCAGGTCCCCGTCCGGCAGGTCCGCCAGGCGCTTCCCCCGGCTGGAGGCCAGGCGCACCGCCGCGCCCACCGCCCCGTGGGCCTCGCGGAACGGCACGCCGGCGCGCACCAGCGCCTCCGCCAGGTCCACCGCCGTCGTCTCGCCCTCACCCGCCGCCGCGCGCATGCGCTCGACGTCCGGCTCCAGGCCGGCCACCAGCCCCGCCATCGCCGTCGTCGTCGAGGTCAGCAGATCGACCACCTCGAACGCGCCAGCCTTGTCCTCTTGCAGATCCCTCGCATAGGCAAGCGGCAGCCCCTTCAGCGTGGCGAGCAGCCCCATCAGCCGCCCGATCACCGTGCCCGCGCGACCTCGGGCCAGCTCCGCCACGTCGGGATTGCGCTTCTGCGGCAGCATGCTCGACCCGGTCGCCCAGGCGTCCGGCAGCCGCACCCAGCCACGGCCAGCCCACAGCGCCACGTCCTCAGCCAGCCGGGACACGTCGACCATGGCGATGGCCGCCGCCGCCTCCAGCTCCGCCACGGCGTCGCGGCTCGCGGTCGCGTCCATGGCGTTGTCGAAGGCCGCCGCGAAGCCGAGGTCCCTGGCGGTGGCCGCCGGGTCGAGGGGGAACGACGACCCGGCGATCGCGCCGGCCCCCAGCGGGCAGGCGTCCGCCCGCCGCGCCGCGTCGCGGAAGCGGCCGGCGTCGCGCACCAGGGCGGTGGCGTGGGCGGCGAGCTGGAAGCCCCACAGCACCGGCTGGGCGGGCTGCAGGTGGGTCAGGCCGGGCAGCAGCGCGTCCGGGTGGCGCCGGGCCGTGCCGACCAGCGCCTCCATCAGCTCGGCGCAGGCCGCCATCGCCGCGGCGTGCGCTCCCTTCAGCCACAGCGCCAGGTCGGTGGCGACCTGGTCGTTGCGGCTGCGGCCGGTGTGGAGCTTGCCGCCGACGGGACCGACCAGCTCGGTCAGGCGGCGCTCGACGGCGGAGTGGACGTCCTCGTCGCTGTCCAGCCACGCGAAGGAGCCGGCCGCCAGCTCCGCGGCAACGCATCCGAGGCCGTCGAGCAGCGCCTCGCCCTCGTCCCCGCCGAGGACGCCGGCTCTGACCAGGGCACGGACGTGGGCCCGGCTGCCGGCCACGTCCTCGCGCCACAGCCGCCGGTCGACGGGCAGGGACCAGGCGTAGGCCCACATGCCGGGGTCGGGTGGGCCGGCGAAGCCTCCGGCCCACAACGGTCCCCGGCCCCCGGCCCCCGGCCCACCGCCCGGATCGCGCTCCATCAGCGCGCCGACCCGGCGGCCTCCTGGTGGACCCGTGCCCAGGTGCGGGCCGGCAGGCCCCACAGCTCGACGAAGCCGCGTCCCGCCTCGTGGTCGAAGGTGTCGCCATCCTCGTAGGTGGCCAGGTCCGGCCGGTAGAGCCCGCGCGGCGCGCGGCGGCCACTGACCTGGCACCGGCCGGGCGACAGCTCCAGCCGCACCTCGCCGGTGACCGACCGCTGCGACTCGGCGACGAAGGCGTCGAGGGCGGCGCGCAACGGCGAGAACCACAGCCCGTCGTAGACCAGCTCGGCGTAGCGGATCTCGAGCCGGGCCTTCTCGTGCAGCACGTCCCGGTCGAGGGTGAGGTCCTCGAGCTCGCGGTGGGCGAGGATGGTCGCCAGCGCCCCCGGCGCCTCGTAGACCTCGCGGCTCTTGATGCCGACGCGGCGGTTCTCGATCATGTCGATCCGCCCGAAGCCGGCCGCGCCTCCGTAGCGGTTGAGCATGGCGACGACCGCGGTGAAGCCGCTCGCCTCGACCTTGCCGCCGGCGCGCAGCGCCACCGGCAGCCCCGCCTCGAAGCTGACGACCACCTCGCGGACCGCGCTGGTGGAGGCGGGCGGCACCGTCCAGGCGAAGGCGTCCTCGGGTGGCGCCACCCAGGGGTCCTCGAGCACGCCCGCCTCGACCGTGCGACCCCACAGGTTCTGGTCCACGGAGTAGGGCTTGTCGGCGCTGATCCAGTCGATGTCGATGCTGTGCTTCTCCGCGTAGGCGATCGCCTCCGGCCGGCTCATGGCCCAGTCCCGCACTGGAGCGAGGACCTCGACGTCGGGGGCCAGCGCGCCGCAGCTCACCTCGAAGCGGACCTGGTCGTTGCCCTTGCCGGTGCAGCCGTGGACGATCGTGCCGGCGCCGCGGCGCCGCGCCTCCTCGATCAGGAGCTGGGCGATCAGCGGCCGCGACAGCGCCGACACCAGCGGGTAGCGCCCCTCGTACAGGGCGTTGGCGGCCACGGCGGGCGCGAGGAGCTCGCTCGCGAAGCGCTCGCGGGCGTCGATCACCACGGCGTCGACCGCGCCGGCGGCCAGCGCGCGGCGTGCCGCCGCGCTCAGGTCCTCGCCCTGGCCCACGTCGGCCAGCAGGGCGACCACCTGGCGGCCCTGCTCGTGGGTGAGCCGGTGGACGATCACGGTGGTGTCCAGCCCGCCCGAGTAGGCGAGGACCACCAGTTCGGGCTTGGTGACCGCGGGGGCCCCGGGGCCCCGGCGGGCCCCGGGGCCCGCCGGCTGGGGGTCGCGACTCTCCGTCATGCGGATTCTCCTCGGTGATGGATCACGTGGATGCTGGCCGGCCTGTCCAGCCGGCCGGCGGGGCTCGAGAACGGGCGGCGCGCGTCCCCGTCCAGCGCTGGCGCGCTCTGCTCGCTCATCAGCTCACGGAACTGCCGCACAAGTGCGCTGCCCGAGCCGCGGTCCGTGCACACCACCAGCACGGTGTCGTCTCCAGCCACGGTGCCGGCGACCTCGGGCAGGTTGGATCGGTCGATCGCCACGGCCACCGCCTGGGCATGGCCTGGCGGGGTGCGCAGGACCACCAGGTTCCCCGCCGGCACGGCTGACAGCAGGAACATGCCGATGGTCTGGCCGAGCTGCTCGCGGCTGATCTCTGGCCTGCCGTCGGAGTCCGGCAGGGTGTAGACGAGGTTGCCGTCCGAGGTGCGGACCTTCATCGCGCCGAGCTCCTCCAGGTCACGGGAGACGGTGGCCTGGGTGGCGTCGAAGCCCTGCGCCCGCAGCAGGTCGAGCAGGCGCGCCTGGCTCGACACCCGGCGGCTGCGGAGCAGCGCGGCAAGCGCCCGCTGCCGCGACGCCTTCACGGACATGCGCCCACCTCCTGCAGGGCCCCTGCCAGTCGCAACAGCCCTTCCTCGATGTCAGCCTCCTCGATCACCAGCGGCGGGGCGAGACGCAGGGAGGTCTCGGTGACCGGGTTGAGCACCAGCCCGCGGCTGAGCGCGGCCAGCGCCACCTCTGTGGAGCTGGCCGGCGCGCGCTCGCCGAGGTCCAGCGCGTACCACAGGCCGGCGCCGCGCAGCTCGGCGCCGGGGCTGCCGATGCGGTCGCGCAGCTCGCGCAGGCCGTCGCCGAGCCGCCTGCCGACCCGGTCGACGTGGCCCTCGAGCAGCGGCTCGATCACGTCGAGGGTGGCCATCGCCGCGGCGCAGGCGACCGGGTTGCCGCCGAAGGTGGAGCCGTGGTCACCGGGCCTGATGGCGCTGGCCACCTCGTCGACCGCGATGGTGGCGCCGATCGGGTAGCCGCTGCCCAGCGCCTTGGCCATGGTCACGACGTCCGGGCGGATGCCGGTGTGCTGGTGCCCGAAGAAGCGGCCGGTCCGGCCCATGCCTGCCTGGATCTCGTCGATGATCAGGAGCACTCCGGCGCCGGCGGTGATCTCGCGCGCGGCCGCGAGGTAGCCGTCCGGCGGCACGCGCAGACCCGCCTCCCCCTGGATCGGCTCGAGCATCACCGCCGCGGTGTCCTGGCCGATCGCAGCGGCCAGAGCGCTGGCGTCGCCGAACGGCACGTGGCTGAAGCCGGGTGGCAGGGGCTCGAACGGCTCCCTGATGGAGGGCTTGCCCGTGGCGGCGAGCGTCGCGAGGGTGCGGCCGTGGAAGCCGCCCTCGGCGGCGACGACGCCGGTCGCCCGCTCGCCGCGGTTGGCCTTGGCCCAGCGCCTGGCGACCTTGATCGCTGCCTCGTTGGCCTCGGCTCCTGAGTTGGACAGGAACACCTTGGCACCGCCGCCGAAGCGGTCGACCAGCCGCTCGGCGAGGTCGACCTGCGGTCCGGTGAAGTACAGGTTGGAGGTGTGCCCGAGGGTGGCGAGCTGGCCCGCCACCGCGGCCACCACCTTGGGATGGGCGTGACCGGCGGCCACCACCGCGATGCCGCCCAGGAAGTCGAGGTACTCGCGCCCGTGCGCGTCCCACAGGCGCACCCCCTCGCCGCGGACGAACTCGACCTGGGGCCGCAGATAGGTCGGCCACAGCACGGCCGCCTCTCTGGCTGCGATATCGATCAACCTTCGAAGCTCCTTTGCACCATCGTGCCCACCCCGTGATCGGTGAACAGCTCCAGCAGCAGGGCGTGGCGACGCCGGCCGTCCAGCAGGTGGGCGCTGCCCACGCCAGCCCGCAGGGCCGTGGCGACGCCGCGGAGCTTGGGGATCATGCCGCTGCCCAACCGGCCGCTCTCCAGCAGCTCCTCAACCTCCACCAGGGTCATGCGCGAGTAGAGGGAGCTGGGGTCCGCCAGGTCCGCGTAGAGGCCCTCCACGTCGGTCAGGTAGACCAGCTTCTCCGCGCCGAGCGCTCCGGCCACCGCTCCCGCGGCCGCGTCGGCGTTGACGTTGTAGGGCTGCCCGTCCGGGCCAGCCGCGACCGTGGCGATGACCGGGATGAGGCCGACGCCCGTGAGGGCGCGCAGCGCGGTGGTGTCGACCGCCTCGACGTCGCCGACGAAGCCGAGGTCATGGCCGCCCGGGTCGCGCCTGGGCCGGGCGGTGATCAGCAGGCCGTCCTCGCCGGACAGCCCGACCGCCAGGCGGCCGTGGCGGTTGAGCCGCGCGATGATGCCCTTGTTGATGCGCCCGACCAGGATCATGCGGACCAGGTCGATGGTGTCCGCGTCGGTGACCCGCTGGCCCTCCACGAACACCGGCGGCTTGCCGAGCCGCTCCATGGCGCGGCTGATCTCCGGCCCGCCGCCGTGCACCACCACGACGTCCACGCCGACGTAGCGCAGCAGCACCACGTCGTCGACGAAGGAGTCGAGGTCGGCGGCGGCAGGCTCCGGGACCTCGCCGTTCCGTTCCTGGGCCGGCGCCATCGCCGCGCCGCCGTACTTGATCACCACCGTGCGGCCCGCGAAGCGCTTGATCCAGGGCAGCGCCTCGTGCAGCACGGACGCCTTGGCCTGCAGCACCTCTGGGAGGTCGCGCAGCTCGCTCATCCGCGCATCTCGGGGCTCGCCGGTCATGTGGTGTACTCCGAGTTCAGTCGCACGTATTCAGGAGTGAGGTCGGCCGTGCGCACACAACCCCATGGGCCGGGGCCGCCCAGGTGCAGGCGGACCTCGATCTCGCGCGCCGCCAGCGCCGCGCTCGCGTCCGCGCCGGTGGGGGCGCCGTCGCGGACCAGCAGCACCCGCTCGGGCGGGTCCCGCCAGCCGGGATGGCCCCGATCCACTGGGGCATCCTCTTGGGGCTCCCCGGACCCCTCCGGCGGCGCCGGCTCCGGAGCGCGCTCGATGCCGGCCGCGCCCGGGCCGCCGCGGACCTCCAGGCGCACCCGCGCGGGGTCGAAGCCCACTCCCGCCGCGCCCGCGGCCTGCAGAATCCGGCCCCAGTTGGGATCGCCGCCGTACACGGCCGTCTTGACCAGCGGGCTGTCCGCCACCCGCCGGGCCACGGCGCAGGCGGCCGCCAGCGTCCCCGCCCCTCCCACGTGGATGCCGATCACCTTGGTGCCGCCCTCGGCGTCGGCGAGCATCTGGCCGGCGAGGTCGTCGCAGACCGCGTGCACCGCCTCGGAAAGGTCGTCGGCGTGTGGCCGGATGCCGCTGGCGCCCGAGGCCAGCAGCAGCACGGTGTCGTTGGTCGACTGCGCGCCGTCGATGGTGATGCGGTTGAAGCTCGCCTCGCTGGCCTCGCCGACCGCGGCTCGCAGGGCCGCCGGCTCCACCACCGCGTCCGTGGTCAGCACCGCGATCATGGTCGCGTGGGGCACCGCCAGGGCGGGGGCGAGCATGGCGGCGCCCTTGGCCATCCCGCCCACTGTGATCCCGTCGATGACCAGCCCCGCCTGCTTGGACACGGTGTCGGTGGTGCGGATCGCCTCGGCGGCGGCGTTCCCGTCGCGGTCGAGGTCGCGGGCGGCCTTGGCCATGCCGTCGGTGACCTTGTCGATCTCGAGCGGGACCCCGATCACGCCGGTCGAGCAGACCAGCACCTGCTCTGGCTCGCAGCCCAGCTCGGCGGCGGCGCGGCGCGCCGTGGCCAGCACCGCCTCCTCACCGGCCGGCCCCGTGCAGGCGTTGGCGTTGCCGGAGTTGATCACCACGACGCGGGCGTCGACCGAGGCGGCCAGGCGGGCGCGGGACCAGACGACCGGTGCGGCGACCACCTGGTTGGTGGTGAAGGTGCCGGCCGCGATCGTGCCCGGACGTCCCACCACCAGCGCGAGGTCCGGCGCGCCGGAGGGCTTGATGCCGCAGGCCGTTCCGGCGGCGGTGAAGCCTGCGGCGGCGGTGACCCCGAGGCGGCGGTCGACGTGGAGGGTCACGACGCTCACGGGCCCGGTGGGACGAGGTCGAGGGCGGCGGTCTCCGGCAGGCCGAGGGCGAGGTTGGCGCACTGGACCGCCTGGCCGGCGGCGCCCTTGACCAGGTTGTCGATCGCGGCGGCGGCCACCGCCCTGCCGCTGCGGCGGTCGGCGACGGCGGCGACCTGGACGCGGTTGGTGGTGGCGACCGCGCGCGTGGCGGGCCAGGCCGTCGGCGTGCCGGGACCGACCAGGTCGACGAAGGGCTCGTCGCAGTAGGCCTCGGCGTAGCAGGCGGCCAGCTCCCTGTCGCCGACCCCGGGCGCGAGCTTGGCGTAGCAGGTGGCCAGCAGGCCCCGGTTCAACGGCACCAGGTGCGGCGTGAAGGAGATCGCCAGCGGCCGGCCGGCCGCGCGGGCCAGCTCCTGCTCGATCTCTGGGGTGTGACGGTGGCTGCCCACGCCGTACGGGGTGACGCTCTCGTTGGCCTGCGCGAACAGGTAGGCGTCCTTCAGGGAGCGGCCGGCGCCGGTGATCCCCGACTTGGCGTCGACCACGATGCCCTCCGGCTCGACCAGGCCGGCGGCCACCAGCGGGACGAGCGCGAGCAGGGCGGCGGTGGGGTAGCAGCCGGGGACCGCCACCTTGGCGACGCCGCGCAGCTCCCGCCTGTACAGCTCGGGCAGGCCGTAGGGCCAGGCGCCGAGCTGCTCGGGATGAGGATGCTCGGCGCCGTACCACGCCGGGTAGGCGGCGGCGTCGCGCAGCCGGAAGTCGGCTGAGAGGTCGACGACGAGGCGCCGCGGCGCATCGAGCACGCGGGCGGCGACAGCGGCGGCCTGACCGTGTGGAAGCGCCATGAACAGCACGTCGGCGCCCTTGTCGAGCCCCTCTTCCATGGAGCAGAAGGTGAGGTCGCCGTAGGCGGCGGCCAGCCCCGGATAGCGCGAGGCGACCGCCTGGTGGGCCGTGGAGTCACCGGCGGCCCAGATCACCTCGAGGTCCGGGTGGCGGGCGAGCAGGCGCAGCAGCTCCGCCCCCGCGTAGCCTGACGCCCCGAGGACCCCGACGGTCCTGGCCCGCTCGCCCGAGCCGACGGAGCCGCCACCTGTGATCGCTGCGCCGCGCATGGGTATAACTATTCATGAATCCTTGAGAATATGCAAGGGGCTTGCCGCGTAGACCCATATGCATGGGTATTCGGGTTGCGCGATTCGGTCAGCTTATGCAACGCTCGCCGCACCGTGCGACCTGAGACCTCCACGCTACCTGAGACCTCCGCCGAGCAGCCGTTCGCCTACCGGGACGGCGTGCTCTGTGTGGGCGGGCTGCCGCTCGACCAGGTCGTCGAAGCCGCCGGCACGCCTGCCTTCGTCTACGACCTGGACGCGGCCGCGGCCGCCTGGCAGCACGTCGCCAGCGCCTTCGCGCCCCTCGGCGGGCAGGTGCTGTACGCCGTCAAGGCCAACTCCAACCTCGCGCTGCTGGCTCGGCTGGCGCGCCTCGGCGCGGGCTTCGACGTGGTCAGCGGCGGCGAGCTGGTGCGCGTGCTGCGAGCCGGCGGCGACCCCGCGCGCACGGTCTTCGCCGGCGTCGGCAAGACCCGCGAGGAGCTCGCGCTGGCCGTGCGCAACGACGTGCTGCTGAACGTGGAGTCGGCCGACGAGCTGGAGGCGCTCCAGGAAGTCGCCGGCGCGCTCGGGCGGCGGGCGCGCTTCGCCATCCGCGTCAACCCCGACGTCGAGGTCGACACCCACGCCTCGATCCAGACCGGTCACGACCAGGCCAAGTTCGGCGTTCCCATCGAGGTCGCCCAGGAGCTGCTGCGCCGCGCCGCCAAGGGCGAGCTCCCGGACCTGCTCCCGGTCGGTGTCCACGTCCACGTGGGCTCGCAGCTGCCCGACCCGGATGGCATGGCGGCCGCGGCCGCGATCGGGATCGACGTGACCGAGGCCGGTCGCGACGCCGGCCTGGAGCTCGACTGGCTCGACGTGGGCGGCGGCCTGCCGATCGACTACGGTGGCCGCCGACCGCTCGAGCCGGAGGCGTTCGCCACGGCGCTGGCGCCGGTCGTCGCCGGCCACGGCGTCCGGCTAGTGGTCGAGCCAGGCCGCTACCTGGTCGGCCGGGCCGGCGCCCTGGTCGCCCAGGTGCTGTACCGCAAGCACCGCAGCGCCGGCCGCATGCTGGTGGTCGACACCGGCATGCACCACCTGATGCGGCCCGCGCTGTACCAGGCGGTGCACCGGATCGTGCCGGTGCGGCAGGCTGGACCGACCTTCCCCACCGAGGTGGTCGGGCCGATCTGCGAGTCGACCGACGTGCTCGCCGACGCGGCCGACCTGCCCGACCTCGAGCCTGGCGCGCTGCTCGCCATCATGGACGCCGGCGCCTACGGCATGACCATGGCCAGCAATTACAACTGCCATCCACGGCCGGCTGAGGTCGTGGTCGAGGGCGGCCGTCCCCCGTCCGTGGCACGGCGTCGCGAGACCTGGGACGAGCTGCTCGCCTGGGAGACCGTCCCGTAGCTCCAGCGAGCGGAGCGCCGTCAGCCGGCGGTCTGGGAGGCCTGCCCGCCCGCCTCCCGCTCGCGCCCGACGACGCGCAGGCAGCCAGCGCTGGGAACGAACACCGACTCGCCGCCCTTGTCCCAACGCACTGTGATCATCCTGCCGTCCACTGCGGTCACCGTCCCGCTCCGGGTCACGCTCCCAACCTTCTCGGAATCGATCACGACGTGGTCGCCGACGTCGACCATCACTGCACCTCCTGTCCTGACCGGGAAGGAGACAGACTTCGAGTGTGCGGGAGTCCCCGTCTGGCGGCAAGGCCAGGCGCCCGCGCCCGGTGACCTCGCCGCGGCGGCCTTGCCCCGCGAAGTACGATGGGTCGGGTGCGCGGTACGTGGTCGCGAGCCGTGAGGCGTCATGGCGGAGGTCCTGCTCGACGACGTGTCGCGGGTGTATGCGGACGGCGGCGTCGCGGTCGCTGGGCTGACGTTGCACGTCCGCCACGGCGAGCTGCTGGCGCTGGTCGGGCCGTCGGGCTCTGGCAAGAGCAGCATCCTGCGGCTGATCGCCGGCCTCGAGCCGGTCGCTTCGGGGACCGTTTCCATCGGCGGCCGGGTCGTGAACGACGTGGAGCCGCAGGACCGCAACGTCGCCATGGTCTTCGAGGGCGACTCTCTCTACCCGCACCTGACCGCGGGCCGCAACCTGCGCTTCGGGCTGGAGCTTGGCCGCGTGCCCAAGCAGGAGATCGACCAGCGCGTGCAGGCGGAGTCGCGCGTGCTGGGCGTGGCGCGGCTGCTCAATCTCCTGCCGAAGGCGCTGTCGGCGGGGGAGCGGCAGCGGGTGGCCGTGGGCCGGGCCACTGTGCGGGTGCCGGAGGTGTTCCTGCTCGACGAGCCGCTCACCCATCTGGACGCCGCCCAGCGCGACCGCCTGCGCGTGGAGCTGGTCCGCCTGCTGCGCGGCCTCGGGGTGACCGCCATCTACGTGACGCACGACCAGGGGCAGGCGATGGCCATCGGCGACCGCATCGCCGTGCTGCGCGCGGGGCGCCTCGAGCAGGTCGGCAGGCCGAGCGAGCTGTACCGGGCACCGGCCAACACCTTCGTGGCGAGCTTCCTCGGCATGCCGGGCATGTCGCTGGTGGTGGCGACGCTCGAGCGCGACGCCGAGAGCGCCTGGATCGTCATCGGCGGCCAGCGGCTCCACTTCCCCGGTGTGCCGTCGGGCCCCCTGCGCGCCTACCTCGGCCGCCAGGTCGTGGTGGGTCTGCGTCCGGAGCACGTCTCCGACGCCCGGCTGGCGCCCGACCGCGCGTCGCGCCGGCACCTGCGCCTGACCGCCGTCCGGGTCGAGCACCTGGGATCGGAGCTGCTGGTCACCTGCGCCGTGGACGCGCCGACGATCGAGGTCAGCGACGGCCCGGAGGACGCCTGGGCTGGCCACGACGCCATCGCCGCCGGTGCCGGCGGGGCCGGTCCAAGGGCCACGCTGCTCGCGCGCTTCCCGCGCCAGGCCTCGGTCCGCCGCGGCGAGTGGGTGGACCTCGCCGTCGACGTCACCCAGCTCTCCTATTTCGACCCGGTCGAGGGCGCCGCCCTCTGGCATCCCGCCTGAGCGCCCACTCGCCGCCGCGCTCGACGGCACCAGCGATTCGCGTATGCCGGTTGCACTCCATGACAACGCTCTCGTACGCTGATCGCCGGTTCGAGCCGTGCCGCCGAAAGGCCGAGGGCGTCCCGGCCCCGGCGTCGTCCCGGCCGGCCCTGGTCTCCCCGGCTGCCCCCGCCGACGAGGAGTGATGATGGCCATCGCGACGTTCCGTGACATCGTTATCGACTGTGCCGAACCCATCCCGCTGGCGCGGTTCTGGTCCGAGGTGCTCGGCTACCCGATCGGCTATCAGGACGACGATGGTCAAGAGGCCCGGCTCGACCCGGTCGACAAGCCCTTCCGCCTCTGGCTGGTCCGGGTCCCCGAGCCCAAGACCGTCAAGAACCGCGTCCACGTCGACGTGAACCTGGAGCCCGGTATGGGCCTCGACCATCTCGAGCGGCTGGGGGCGAAGGTTCTGCACCCCTTCGGCTCGATCCCCGACACCCGCTGGGCCGTCCTCGCCGACCCGGAGGGCAACGAGCTCTGCGCGTCCCCGGGAGGACGCCAGCCTGACCGGCGCGGTACCTCGGCACCCGCCGGCGCCCTGCGCCTGCCACAGACGAAACTCTGTAGTCCACATCGGATGCGCGTCCGCTGTAGACTGATCCGTAGATTCTTTTGGCGACAGCCTGGAGACCGCGATGCCATCGACGACCGTCCGCGTGACCGAGCACACCCACAACGTCCTGCGCGAGCTGGCGGAGGCCACCGGCGAGCCGTTGCAGCGGGTTCTCGAAAAGGCGGTCGACCAGTACCGCCGCGAGCGGTTCTTCGCCGACCTCCACGCCGCCTATGAGCGTCTCGCGGCCGACCGGGCCGCCTGGCGGGACGAGCTGGCCGAGCGAGCGGAGTTGGACGGCACGCTCGCGGACGGCCTCGATGAGATGTGAGGACCATCCGCCGTGGTGAGATCTGGCTCGCCAACCTGAGCCCTACCCGCGGGCGCGAGCAGACCGGCCAGCGTCCCGTCCTCATCGTCTCCGCCGACCCGTTCAACCAGAGTCCAGCCGGGCTGGTCATCGCGGTTCCGCTCACCACGCGCAGGCGGGACATCCCGACCCACATCGAGGTTCGCCCGCCGGACGGAGGGCTGCGCGATGTCAGCTTTGCCATGTGCGAACAGCTCCGTACGTTGGCCGCTGACCGGCTTGCCTCCGGTCCGTTCGGCAGTGTGTCTTCCGCCGTACTGCGCGCCGTCGAGGATCGCCTGCGACTCCTGCTCGTGCTCTGACCACCTGTGACCGAGCAGCCGGACGTATGGGAGAGCACCTTGCCGCCCGCCGGGCCCTGGGGCCCACCTCCACGCCTTCAGACTTGCGGCGGCCCTGAGCGCAGGACGATCGTCGTCTCAGTGTCGGCGGCGCCGAGCCGCCGCCGCAGCAACCGCAGCAGGGCGTCGAGCTCGGCGGTATCACGGCAGGCGACCCGTAGCTGATAGTCCGGACCGCCTGTCAGGTGCAGAACCTCGATGACGGGCTCCAGCCGGGCGGCATCAGCGGCGAACTTGTCGGAGTCGGTGTCGGCGGCGAGCGCGACGCCGATGAGTGCCTGCAGCGTGCGGCCGCCGGAGGCGGGATCGACCAGCGCGACGAAGCCGGTGATGACGCCGGCCTGGCGCATCCGCCGCACGCGCTCGGCGGCGGCGTTCGCGCTCAGCCCCACGGCGGCGCCCAGGTCACGCCAGGAGAGCCGCCCGTCCTCACGGAGCAGCCGGAGGATCTCGCTGTCAGTAGCGTCCATTGCAGCGATTATCGCAGCCTACGGCTGCGGGACCTTGCATTTCGCGGCGAGAGCCGTCAGAAAGCGGAGCTATGGAGCCGACCGCTGCACTGCTCGCCGGCCTCGTCGCCGGGCTGGCGATCGCGACTCAGGTGGGCGCCGTCAGTCTCCTGCTGGTCGAGACGGCGGTGGCCGCGGGGCCGCGGGTGGGCGTCGCCGCCGGCATGGGCGTGGCCACCGCGGACCTGGGGTTCGCGATGGTCGCCGCCGCCGCCGGCGGTGCCGTGAGCGCGGTGCTGGCAAGCCACGAGGCCGAGATCCGCATCGGTGCAGCCGTCCTGCTGACCGCGATCGCACTGCACGGACTGCTTGGGCTCATGCGCGAGCGAAAGAACCGCGCCGACGGAGGGTCGGGCGCTGCCGGTGCGGCCCACCGCGCGGACGGTGCGCAGTTCGCGCGGTTCCTGGCGATCACCGCCGCGAACCCGCTGACCATCGTCTCGTTTGCCGCCGTCGCCGCCGCGCTGTCGCTCGACGGCCCGGCCGCCGCCGTCGCCTTCGCCGCCGGCGTCGGCGCGGCCTCCGCGGCATGGCATCTGGTGCTCACGCTGGCCGTCGGGCACGCGGGACGCTGGATCACGCCCGCGATTCGCCGCGGTCTCGCGATCGCCGGCCGGCTCGTGGTACTCGCGATCGCCATCCACCTCGCGTTCCGGGGCCTAGACGCGGGGACGAACGGCTAGACGGGTACGAACGGGTACGAGCGGTTGTCGAGATCTCGCGGCCCGCTCCGATCTGCCTATGACAGGCGCCCACGCGGTGGGCCGGGACCATAAGGAGTGAGCAGTGAGGAAGATCATCCACTTCGTCCACGAGTCGCTCGATGGCTTCATCGAGGGCCCGAACGGTGAGTTCGACTGGCCGACCCTGGGGCCGGAGCTGTCCGCGTACTCCCTCGACCTGAACGACCGGTCCGACACCTTCCTATACGGGCGCGTCACGTGGGAGATGATGGCGGGCTTCTGGCCGAACGCGGAGTCGATGTCGCAGGACGAGCACGACCTCCAGTTCGCCCCCGTCTGGCGGGAGACGCCGAAAATCGTCTTCTCGAGGACCCTGAAGGAGGCAGGCTGGAACACGCGCGTGATCGGCGGGGACATCGCCGAGAAGGTCACGGAGCTCAAGCGGCAGCCCGGTAAGGACATGCTGCTGATGGGCGGCTCGAACCTCCCGGCCAGCCTCACCGGGCTCGGGCTGATCGACGAGTACCACATCGTCGTCCATCCGGTCGTCCTCGGCGGAGGCAAGCCGGTGTTCCGGGAGGCAAAGGAGCGGATCAACCTGCGGCTCGTCGCGTCGCGGGCCTTCGACGGCCGGACCGTCCTGCTGCGCTACGAGCGTGCCGAGGGTCGATGACAACGCAGCGCACAGACTGCTCGGTGTCACCCCGGCCGCGGGTCAGGCATCCCCAGGAGCGCGCCGGCGCCTTCAGGCGCTGGCGCGAGCCGTCTCGAGGCGCCGCGGGCTACCTCGCGGGCGCTCACGCCCAGGCGGGGCTGGGGCGGAGGGTACCGGAACCGGGCATCTCGGGTGCCTCAGTGCCTCTCGCGCGACAACGTCCTCATCTGCACGGCAAGGTCGACCTGGCGCGCCACGTGCCCGTCGGTTCCCGGCAAGCGGCCGCCGCGAAACGGCGGCCCACCCGCCCCGCGGGCGGAGCTGGCCTACGGAGGGTCTTTGACAGCCGTGAGGCGCCACGGCCATCCTTGAGGGCGTACCTGGTTCGCTCGCACAGCGGTCCGCGATGTTTCCCGTGAAACCAAGCGGTCGGTGAGGCGGGCGGGTAAGAGGGAATCCGGTGTGAAACCGGAGCTGCCCCGCAGCGGTGAGCGGGAACGACCGCTATCAACGGCACTGGGGTGACGAACCCTGGGAAGCGATGGCCAGTAGGAGCTCCGACCCGGCCACGGCCGGGCCGGACGGCCCGCAAGTCCGAAGACCTGCCAGGTGCCCGCGGTCACGCGGCCATCGTCCGAGGCGCCTCGAGGGAGGGCACTCCAATGACAAGCTCAACTATTCACGGCTTCCCACGCATCGGCCCGAGACGCGAGCTCAAGGCCGCCGTCGAGAGCTACTGGGCTGGCGGCATCGCCGCCGAGGAGCTGGAGCGGACGGCACGCCAGCTCCGCCGCGACACCTGGTCCTTCCTTCGCGAGGCAGGGCTCGAGCTGGTCCCGTCGAACCACTTCTCGCTCTACGACCAGGTGCTCGACACGGTGGCGCTGGTCGGCGCGATCCCGGAGCGCTTCCGTGACGACGCCCCCCGCGCCGGCGCCGGAGCGCTCGACCGATACTTCGCGATGGCCCGTGGCCGCCAGGGCGCCGCGCCGATGGAGATGACCAAGTGGTTCGACGTCAACTACCACTACCTGGTCCCGGAGCTCGACCCCGGCACGAGCTTCCAGCTCGACGCGAGCAAGCCGCTCGGTGAGCTGGCGGAGGCAAGAGCGCTCGGCATTACCACCAGACCGGTGCTGCTCGGCCCGGTGACCTTCCTGCTCCTCGGCAAGCCGGCGCCTGGCGCGCCGACGGGCTTCGACCGCCTGCGGCTCCTGGACCCGCTGCTCGAGGTGTACGCCGACCTGCTCGACGAGCTGGAGGTGGCGGGAGCCGAGTGGGTGCAGCTCGACGAGCCCGCCTTCGTCCAGGACCGCACACCCGCGGAGCTGGACGCCCTCGCCCGCGCCTACGACCGCCTCGGGCGCGAGCCGCACCGCCCAAAGCTGCTGGTGTCGAGTTACTTCGACCACCTCGGGGATGCGCTCGGCCTGCTCGCGCACGCGCCTGTCGAGGGTCTGGGGCTGGACTTCACGCGCGGCGGGGCCAGGAATCTGGAGCTGCTCGCCGAGGCGGGCGGGATCGGTGACAGGACCCTGTTCGCCGGTGTCGTCGATGGCCGCAACGTCTGGGTGAGCGACCTGGAGCGCACGCTCTCGCTGCTCGCGACCCTGCTCGGGCTTGCGGGAGAGGTGGTGGTGTCCACCTCGTGCTCGCTGCAGCACGTGCCGCTCGACCTGGAGGCTGAGACCCGCCTCGACCCGGAGGTGCGGCCGTGGCTCGCCTTCGCGCGCCAGAAGATCGCCGAGCTGGTGGTGCTCGCCAGGGGCCTGCGCGACGGCACTGGCGCGATCGCCGCCGAGCTGGAGGCCAACCGGCAGGTGCTGGCGACCCGCCGGCGGTCGGAGCGGACCCGTAACCTCGCGGTGCGCGAGCGGACCGCCGCGGTCGGGGACGGCGACCTCCGCCGCGCCAGCCCCCATGACGTGCGCCGCAAGACGCAGCGCGCCCAGCTCGACCTGCCGCTGCTGCCGACCACCACGATCGGCTCCTTCCCGCAGACCTCCGAGGTGCGGGCGGCACGGGCGGCCGTCCGCCGCGGCGAGATGGACCTGGCCGAGTACGAGACGCGCATGAAGGACGAGATCGCCACGATCGTCCGCCTCCAGGAGGAGCTGGGGCTGGACGTGCTGGTCCACGGTGAGCCCGAGCGCAACGACATGGTGCAGTACTTCGGCGAGCGGCTCGAGGGTTACACCTGCACCGACAGCGGCTGGGTGCAGTCCTACGGGTCGCGCTGCGTGCGGCCGCCGATCCTCCACGGCGACGTCTGGCGGCCGCGCCCTATGACCGTGGCGCTGGCGGGCTACGCGCAGTCCCTCACGGCCAGGCCGGTCAAGGGCATGCTCACCGGGCCGGTCACCATGCTCGCCTGGTCATTCGTCCGCGACGACCAGCCAGAGGCCGAAACCGCCCGGCAGGTGGCCCTGGCCGTGCGGGACGAGGTCGCCGATCTCGAGGACGCCGGCATCGCGGTCGTCCAGGTCGACGAGCCGGCGCTGCGCGAGCGGCTGCCGCTGCGGCGGGAGCGCCGGGCGGAGTACCTGGAGTGGGCGGTCGGCAGCTACCGCCTCGCGACCGCGGGGGTCCGGGACGAGACGCAGATCCACACCCACATGTGCTATTCGAAGCTCGGCGACGTCCTTGACGCCATCGCCGCACTGGACGCCGACGTGGCCTACGTCGAGGCCGCGCGCTCCCGCATGGAGCTGGTCCTCGACCTGCGCGAGACCGGCTACCCGCAGGGGATCGGGCCCGGCGTCTACGACATCCACTCGCCGCAGGTGCCGACCGTGGCGGAGGTACGCGAGCTGATCATGGCTGGCCTGCGCGTCATCGAGCCCACTCAGGCATGGGTGAACCCTGACTGCGGTCTCAAGACCCGCACGTACGCCGAGATCGTCCCCGCCCTGCGCAACATGGTCCAGGCCGCCGCGGTGGTGCGCTCCAGGCTGGCCTGACGCCGCCGCCCGGCTCAGCCGGGTTTGCTCGCCTTCAGCGAGAACACCAGCGGGAGCCTGCCGTCCAGCTCGCCCGGGAGGCGGTAGGTCGGCGGCTCCCGCTCCACCTCGACCAGATAGGGGAGCTGGCGGTAGCCCGAGAACGGGAACTCGATGTCGAACCCGCTGTCACCCTGGAGGGCGGTATCGAGCTGGAGGACGTCCGAGCAGACAAAGGTGGCCTCGAGCCCGGTCTCCGCCGCCAGCGAGCGGGCCAGCGCGATCGCCCGCTCGGAGAAGTCGACCCCCGTCACCCGGGCGCCCCGCCGCGCCCACGCGAGGGTGTCGAGCCCGAAGCGGCACTGGAGGTGGAGCAGGTCCCGGCCGGCGACGTCGCCGACCTCCAGCATGAACGCCCGCAGGCGCTCGCGTCCGGCTCTCCAAACCTTCGACGTCGTAGAACTCGGACCGCTCGTGGATGGCGGTCCACTCCTCCCAGAGCGCCTTGTTCGCGGCCAGATACTCATTCATGGAGGCAAGACTTGCACACGCCGGTGGAGCAGGACAGCGCAATTCGCGGTGAGGCGGGGGTGACTCTGCGGAAACCCGGGATCCGAAGCCACTGCTCCGGTCAAAGGGTAAAGTTCCCACATCCCCCCGCCTCACCGTCCTCTCAAGAGTAGCGCCCGGCCCCGACAAGCGCGACCGTGACGACGGGTTACGCCGGCGGGCGGATGCATCCCGAACAGCCCGCTCTGGGATCTTCGGAAGAAAATGCGGAACGCATTTCGACAGGCAGCTCATGAGCACGTTCAAGCGTAATTGTGTTGACAGTCGTACGGCATGAGCCTAGTTTTCCTGAACGGAAGATTGATGGTGCTCCGCGCCGGCGAGGGGGGTGATCGCGCTGCTCCGGGCACGCCCCCGGTCGGTCAGGTCATGTCCCGGCTGCCCGGTCTATCCGCACATTCGCGACCGCGATCTCCGCTTTCCGTCCTGCGAGCTGTGCCATTGGCCGGCGGTGGGGGTGGGTCGGGTGCACGTGTGGAGCTGCGCCTTCTGCCGGCACGTGAACGAGCACGGCAGCCTGCGGCCTCGGATCTCGGTGGCGCTGCTGCGCCTTGCCGCGGTCGACGCCGCCGCCCTACGGCTCCGGGTCGCCGACGTGCGCTGCGGCCGCTACCCCTCCGTACCGCGCCGCCCGGCCGCGCACCGGCCACGCATCCACCCTAGGTCCAACGGGCCGGGCGGCCATCAGCGAGCGGCCGCCCGGCTGGTGCGCGACCGCGTGCGGGCCGGCGGCCAGCCCGTGTACGCCCGCGCCACCGTCGCCGGCCTGCCGGTGCTGATCGTCGGCGGCGACCGGCCCTACCCCCACCCGCTGGGCGGCAACGAGCCCGCGCCGAGCCCCGGCTCGCTCAGCAGCCGTCCTACGCGCATCGCCTGCCCGTGCGACCAGGCCTCGCCGTGCCTGCACGCCCAGGCGCTGTACGCCCACGTCGTGTCCAGGGTGCCGCGGCTTCCGCCCGGCGCCCCGGTGGCGCCGCCGCCGTGGCGCCGCGATGGTGCCGCCCGGTCGTCCGCCGAGGTATCGAGGCAGTGACGGGAGCCCTCCTCACCGGTCGCTTTGGCCCGCGGAGCCCTCGGGCGCCGTCGGGGCGACCAGGAAGGTCAGCAGGTCCCATGCGGTGTGGCTGACGATCAGGGCGCTCATGGGCATGCCGGCAGCCGCGAGCGCCGACCAGTAGGCGCCGGCCACGCCCGCCGCCCCGAACAGGGTGAAATTCCCGGTGGGCACGTGCGCGCCCGCGTAGGCGAGCGATCCGGCCGCCGCGCCCGGCCAGCGCCCAAGGCGGCGGGCCAGCCGGGCGTTCACGAAGCCGCGCCAGAACAGCTCCTCCGCGGGCGCGATCACCAGGGCGAGCCTGGCGGCCAGCTCGGCGGGCCCGCCCAGCTCGCGCAGCTCGTAAACGCTGCCGATCTCGTCGCCGCCGCGGGGGAGCAGCCGGCGCACCAGCCGGTCGCCGACCAGGAAAACCCCGTACAGCGCGGCCGCCGACGCCAGCCCGCCCGCCACGTCGCGGCCGCGGACGCGGGTGCGGCGCAGCTCCGGCTCGCTGGCCAGTGCGAGGCTGCCAAGCGTGAGGCCGGTGGCTGTCATTCGCTGCCAAAAGGAGCTACGCGGCCCACGGAAGGTGAGCGCGAACGCGGAATAGGCCGCGCCGAGGCCGGCGGCCAGCAGCGTGTCGCGCGGCCGCCTCACCGCAGCGCCGCCGCGATCGCGATGCCGGCCACCAGCAGGAACCCAAAAGCGGCGTGGAGCTGGGCCGTCTCCAGGTCGATCATGGCGATGGCCCGCTGCTGCCCGCCGGCGCCCAGCTCCGAGGAGCGGATGGCCCGCACCAGCAGCGGCAGTGACAGCATCGCGAGCAGGCTCTGGGCGGGCAGCGCGTGGACCCCGACGGCCAGGGAGAGGACCAGGTAGGCGCCGACCACCAGCGACAGGTACAGGCCGTGGGCGGCACGGCGGCCGGCCCGGATCGACAGCGTGGAGATCCCGGCGCGGGCGTCCTCGCTCACGTCGCGCCACTCGTTGCCGTGCAGGATCGCCGTGACCAGCAACCCCACCGGCAGGCTGACCAGCAGGGCGTCCCAGGAGAAGGCGCCGGTGGACACGTAGTAGGCGCCGACCACCATCAGCGGCCCCATCAGCAGGAACACCAGCGGCGGCCCGAGCGCGTGGAATTTGTACTCCAGCGGCGGCGCCGTATAGCCGAACCCGCCGATCAGGCCCAGCAGGCCGAGGATGGCCACCGGCCAGCCGCGCGCGGCGACCAGCCACAGCCCGATCGCCGCCGCGCCGCCGAAAGCGACCATGGCCAGGGTGAACGCCTCGCGCTCCGCGAGGCGGCCCTTGAGCAGGGCATGGCTGGCTCTCGGCGAGGTGATGCTGTCGATGCCCTTGCGGACGTCGTAGATCTCGTTGGTGACGTTGGTGCCGACGTGGAGCAGCACCGCCGCGATCAGGGCGCCGAGGAACAGCGGCCAGTCCAGACGGCCGTCGAGCGCCGCCAGCGCCCCCGCCGTCGCCACCGGCACGGTCGAGGCGGTGAAGCTGAAGGGTCGCATAACCTCGAGCCACGCTCCCAGCCTCCGGCCGAGCCGTGCCCTGGCGCCCTGCCGCCCACTGTCCTCGACCGGAGTCACCTCGGCCCGCGCCGGGGGAGCCGGGGCGGCCACGGGACCCGGTCCGGCGGCCGCCGGAGCCGGCCCGGCGGTCGCGTGGGCCGGGGCGGTGGTCGCGGAAGCCGGGCTGGCCGCTGCCACCGCGGCGCCGCCGCCGTACTCCACCGCGGCCGCGAGGACCTCGCGGACCTGTCCCTCCTCCTGGAGCACCGGCTGCAGCAGCGGCAGGTCCATGCCCGCCTGCTGGTAGGCGGCCGCCTTGGCGGCCACCTCCTCGCGGGTGCCGCAGAGCATGAACGCGTCGAGCAGGTCGTCGGGGATCATGTTCGCGGCCCTGTGGTAATCCTCGGCCCGCCACGCCGCCGCGATGCGGTCCTTGAGCTCCGGGTCGAGACCGGCCCGGCGCATGGCCAGGTCGGACTGCACGCTCATCATGTAGATCACGAAGGGCTCCCGCTTGGCTCGGTTGAGCGCCTCGCGGCGGCTGGAGTCCACCAGCGTCAACAGGTAGCCCGCGACCTCGACCGCGTCCCCGGGCCGGCCGGCGGCCAGCGCCGCCGCGCGCATGGTGGCCAGCATCTTGCGCAGCGATGCGATCGACTCCGCGGGGCGGGCCAGGTAGCCGTCGGCCTTCTGGCCGGCCAGCTCCAGGAAGGCCGAGCGGTAGGCGGCGATGTAGACCGGTACCCGGTGCACGGGCGGGAACATCGGCTGCACCGGCGGGAGACCAGGGGTACCAGGCGGTACCCGCTCGCCGCTCCACAGCGCTCGCATCGTGTCGATCGCCTGGCTGACGGCCTCGATCCCCGCCCGCGGGCTGTAGGGAATGCCCATCTGGGCGAGCCGCAGCGGCAGGCCGGTCCCCATGCCGAGGATCACGCGGCCAGGAGCCATGTCGTCGATCGCGCTCACGGTCATCGCCACCACGACGGGATGCCTGGTGAGGGGGTTGAGCGCGCCCAGCCCGATGCGGATGCCGCCGACCCCGGAGGCGATCGCCGAGGCGTAGGTGACCGCGTCGCGCTCGAAATAGCTGTCGTGGATCCAGACCGAGTCCAGCCCGTTCCGCCTTGCCAGCTCGGCCCAGGCAACGGCGTCGGCGACGCTGCCACGGGCGGCCAGCCCCAGCCCGACCGGCTTCGAGAGCTCCGCCATCTTGTGCCCTCCTTCACAAGGCCGCTCTCATCGTAGCGCCACCCGCGCTCCCTGCACGAGGCGGCCGGGCCTCCGAGGGCGGCGCCGCGGTGCCGGCCCTTCCTGCGCGGTCGGGCGGCTTCGGGGTGGCGACGCTCGGCGGTCCGTGGTTCGCTCGCGTCTGACCTGTCGTCGTCGACACTCCTCGAGGCCTCTCCGACGTGACCTCCACCGGACCGCCACCGCCCAAGAGCCCCGGCACCCGACCGACCGGCCAGCTACGCCTCTACGGCTGGCGGCACCCGGCGATCCTGGCGGCGGGCTGGTTCGCGCTCGCGGCCGGGTTCGCCCAGTTCGGTGCCACCGCCGCGCTCGGGGACGTGGCCAAGGCCTTCGGCGCGGCCCAGGGAGGCGACTCCATCGCCGCGCGCGTCGGTCTGTCGGGCACCACCCTCGGCATCGGGCTCGCCGTCATCCGGCTCGCCTCCCTCGGCAGTCTGCCGCTGGCCGGCCTCGCCGACCGCTTCGGGCGGCGCTGGACGCTCATCGGCTGCGTCGCGCTCGGTCTCGCGTTCACCGCGTCAGCCGCGCTCAGCCCGTCGTTCTGGTGGTTCGTCGCGATCTTCGCGCTCGGCCGCCCCATGCTCTCGGCCACCAACACGGTTGCGGGAGTGGTCGCCGCGGAGGAGACCAGGAGCAGTGACCGGGTCAAGGCGATCGCCCTGATCACGGCTGGCTACGCGATCGGCGCCGGCCTCACCGCACTGCTGCGCGGCGTGTTCGGCGACGAGCTCGGCTTCCGCGGGCTGTTCGCGCTCGCCTTGGTGCCGCTGGCGGCCACTCCCCTCGTCGCGCGCCAGCTCAGAGAGCCCGAGCGCTACCAGCGCCTGCGCACCGGCGCCGCCCTCGGGGTCACCGCCGCCGAGCCCGGGCCGTCGGCGGCGGTCGGCGGCCCGGCCATCTCGATCCGCGGGCCCCGGGCGATGTGGATCGTGGGGCGGCTGCGAGCCAACCTGCGCGGGCGGCTGTGGGTGCTCACGATCCTCACCTTCGCCTTCTCCTTGGTGATCGGTCCGATGAACACGTTCCTGTTCCTGTACGCCGAGAACGACCTCGGCTTGCCCAGGTCGGCGACCGCGCTGATGGTGCTGGCGGCCGGACCGCTCGGCCTGGTCGGCCTGCTGGTCGGCCGCTGGGCCGCCGACACCATGGGACGACGGCGGGCCGCCGCGGTGGCGCAGGCGGTGGTCGCCCTGGCAGGCATGGTGACCTACAGCGGCTCGCCCGCCGCCGTGGTCGGCGGCTACCTGCTGGCGATCGTCGGCAGCGCGGCCTACGGGCCGGCCACCTCGGCGCTGGCCGCGGAGCTGTTCCCCACCAGCGTTCGGGCGACCGTTGCCGGCTGGCTCGTGGCGGCCGGCGTGCTCGGCGCCGTGGCCGGTCTGGTCGCCTTCGGGTCGCTGGCCGACGCGCTGTCGAGCTTCGGTCTCGGCGCCGTGCTGGTGTGCGCCCCTGTGGTCGTGGCCAGCCTGCTGTTCGTCCGCCTGCCCGAGACAGTCGGCCTCGAGCTCGAGCAATCCGCCCCCGAGTAGCCCACCTGAACCCGAGGATCTCCGCATCCGAGCAGGCCCCTCCTGCCGCGCCCGGACGAGCCGCCCGCCGGGCCCGGCGACCCCGTCGAGCGCGGGCGCGGTGGCTGCGGTGTCAGACCGAGCTCAGCTCGAGAGGCCGGCACGGATCTCGGCAACCGGGTAGCTGATCCGCGCGTGCGAGACCAGGTCATCGAGGCGGCCGACGCGGCGGCCGTCGAGGAACGCCTCCGCCGACCAGGCCACCTCGACGACGACCTCGAAGCGGCCGCGACGCGGATATGCGTGCGCGCTGGCCAGGGAATTCGGCAGGCCGGTCGCGACGCTCGTCCACGCGAACCCGTCGCCAAACGTCCAGCGATATTCAGTGGTCTGGAATTCGGCGTGGATCGTCGATCCGCGCAGTGCCAGATCCGCCGTCCGGGCGCTCACACCGTCGAGCCGGAAATAGGCGGCCACGTTGGCCAGGCCGCGCCCGCCGGGCGAGGCGCGGATCCTGCCGCCGGGCAGCTTCACCGCGCGCACCGCCGCCAGCACCTCCGCCGCTGAGATCCCCGGTCCGATGCGGGCGCGCCTGAGGGTCATGCACGCGGACCCGGCCGCTCGCTGCTGGCCATCCGGGTCGTGGAGTGTGCGCAGGGCGAACAGCAGCCCGGCCCCCGGGCAGGGCGTGGCGGCGCAGAGACCCTGCGGCGGGCCTGTCCGCCCGGGCGGGCACATGATCTCGTCGGCGTAGAACGGCGCCGGCGGGCTCCGCGGCACGCCGCGCGAGCCCGCCGGGCAGTTGACGGAGTGGCCAGAGACCACGCCGACGTCGCCGGAGCCCGCGAGATCGACCTCGACGCCTCGGTCGTGGCACGAGGCCGCCCACGCGGGACTTGGCAGGGACCGCGCGCCGTCGAACCCCGCGGCCGGCGAGCCGACCGCGATCAGGACCGCGAGCAAGATGCGCGCTCGGGCGCCTAGCACCCAGGCCCCACGCACCCGGGCCCCGCTCGCTACAGCCCACCGCACGCCGGCCCCATGTGCCGAGGTTCCGCGCACCGCGGCCCGGCGTCCCGCCGTCATGAGCCACCCTCCCGGAGCAGGGACGCGTCGCCGATCAGCCACTGGCCGCCCGGGGCGGCCCGCGCCAGCACGAAGCGGTAGCGCTGGCGCTCGGCCGGGACCACGCGGATGAGCGTGCCGTCCTCGCCCTCGATCCGGAACGCCCGGGAGCTGAACAGTGCGACCGCCACCCATATCCGGTCGCTCACGCGGTCGACGCTGGTGACCTCGACGGCGATCGCGCGCCCGCGCCACACAGCCCGGTCGCTGAGCAGCCGCGCGATCGCCGCCCGTCCGCTCCGCAGGCAGGGACAGTCCGTGGTGTAGATCGTCTCGAGCAGGCGCATGTCACGCTGGCCTAACGCCTGCTCCCGGACCCGCAGGATCTCACGAAGGCGCACGGCCACGTCGGCGCGGGCGCCGAGCGCCGCCGGGGGCGAAACAGCCGGCCGGGGGGAGCCGGGCTCAGAGGGAACGGTGGGGGAGGGCTGCTCGGGAGGGCGGGGGAAGGGCTGCTCAGGAGGAGGGGCGGTGGAGGCGGGTTCGGGTCCGGCCAGGGGAAGGACCGCGAGGACCGCGAGCGCGGCGAGCGCGATGAGCGCCAGCGCCGCGCCAAGGACGGTTGGCGCGCGGGCTCGGGCGCCGCTCCGCGCTCCAGGTCTGGGTTGATCTTCGGTCGACGGCATCGTCCACCTCGTGGCATGGGGGAGACTCGCTACCTACGAGAGGCTGCATGCTAGTGCGGGCGGGATCCCTCCACAACCGCCTGGAGCGAAGATGTGGACAACGAGCTGGCTGAGCGGGGAGGCTCGCGAACACCGAGGGTGACCAGAGCGGACCCAGGCGGGACTAGGGAGATCTCCGGAGACACCGTCCTCAGCAGACCGACTAGGATCGGATGCTGGGCTGTCCGCATGCTGGCCGCCTCGAATCTCTATGGCGTGAGCCGAGGAGGGTATGGCAAGTGCAGGTCCCCTCCACTCACCTACCCCCGAACGTGCACGTCGTCTACGAGGTCCTCCGCAGCGAGGGCCCACAGACGGGGAGGGAGCTCGAGCTCCTACTGGAGAGGCGAGGCATGGTGGTCCCGAGAGACCGCCTGCTGGAGCTGCCGCGCCGCTTCCCCGGCGTGTTCACCATCGACCGGCGGAAGCGGCTGGCGGTGCCCGCGGCCTGCGAGCGCTGCGCCGGCCACGGCGACGAGCGCACCGTCGGCGCCCGCCGCTGCGCCGCCTGCGAGCGGCTCGTGTGCCGCGACTGCCGTTGCGGCGAGCCTGGCCTCGACTCCTGCTGCCTCGACTGCGCGGCGCCGACCCGCGTCCCAGAGGCTGACCAGCGCTACGGCCGGGCGTGGGCGCTCGGCGGCGACCACTGGCTACTGGTCGGCGAGCGCTCGGCCATGGTCGCAGGCGCCGCGGACGGGCTCCGCGTGCTGGTGACCGACGCCGACCTCGACGATCCGTTGCGGCGTCGGCTGCGCGCGCTCGCGGCGGCGATGCGGCTCCCGCCCGAGATCGGCCTGCGCGCGCGGGGCACGGCGCCGCGGCCCCCAGCGAGCGGGCCGGCGACCGCCTGGCTGGAGGCGCGGGAGGAGCTGGCATGGAGCTGGCTGCCGGACGGTGGCAGCGAGGTCGACGCCGGCGCGGCCGAGGCGCTGCCCGAGGCCGAGGGCCCGCCGGTCTCCGGGGAGGGCGAGGCGGGCCTGGCCGGGCTGCTTGCGCGCATGCGCGCCGAGGCGCCGCCGCTGCCCGTCGCCGCGCTCGAGGTGACGCCCCTCCTCGAGGTGACCCACGTCACCGTGGCGGCCGAAGGGCTCGAGCTGCGCCACGAGCGGCACGAGCCCGGCGGACGGGTCGACACCGTGGTGGTCGAGCGGGCTCCCTTCGAGCCCGGCGAGCACCCAACCGACTCCCCCGCCCGCCCGGTGGCCCAGGCCCGGCTCGGCCCGGTCAGCGCAACGCTGGACGCCGTCCACGCCTCCTACCTGCTCACCGCCACCACACCCGGCGGGTCCAGGTCCTGGTTCGCACCCGGCGCGCCCGGCGTGACCCTCGCCAGCGAGGTCACCTGGGGGTCGGTGGTGCCCCTCGCCGGCCTCGCTCCGGGAACGCGGATCCATCGGCCGAACGAGGTCCGGCGTCCCGCCGAGGAGGAGTTCGCCAACCCCGCCGGCGTGACCCTGGCCGAGCGCCGGGTGGAGGAGTCGTGGCGGCTGCTGCGCCATCTGGACAACGGCGGTGTCGCCGGTCCAGACGAGCTGGAGCCGGTCGGCTACGAGCTGATGGCGGTGGAGGACCAGGCGGCACCGGCGCCTGAAGGGCTGCTGGAGACCGCCCGGCGGCTCGACCCGCTGGCGGAGGGCACGAAGGTGACGCTCGGTCTGTGCCTGGAGGTCCAGGAGCGATGGCGGGGCCGTGGCAGCGCCGAGCGCTCCTACCTGGTCCCTCCCGGCGCGCGGCCGTGGCCGGTGCTGGACGACAGCGGCGAGCCGGCCGCCGAGTTCGGCGTCGACGAGCTCGGCCACCTGCACCACCCCGGGGCGGAGCGGATCTGCCCGGCCTGCGAGCGCGCCCGCTGCCCAGCCTGTGGACCCGACGGCGAGCTGGATGCCTGCGCGGACTGCGGGCGGCCGGCCTGTCGCGAATGCCGGCTGCGGCCACGCGACCACGACGAGGACCAGCAGTGCGAGCGCTGCGGGACGAGGTCATGCGGCGGCTGCGGGCGCACGCTCGGGGTGGTGCCGTGCCGGCTGTGCCGGCGCCTCTCCTGCCGCAACTGCCTCGCCGAGGGCGCCGACGGGCGCTGCCCGGCCTGCGTGGAGCTGCCATCGGCGCACCAGGCCATGCCCGAGGCGCTCCCGGCGACGCTGGCCGCGACCGGTCTCGACGTCCTGGCCTCGACCGACGGCGACTGGACCGTCGTGGCGCTGCTCGGGCGGGACCGTCGCGAGCTGGCCGTCCTCCATGACGGCGAGGTCGTCCGCTGGGAGACCGCGGCGGAGGACGCGCCTGTGCTGCTCCGCGCCCGTATCGGCGCCGCCGGGGCCGCTGGCGACGAGGTCGCGCTGCGCCAGGGCGCGACGGTCACGCCCCCACCGCTCACCGGCCCCCACCTGCCGCTGGGCAGCCGCCGGCAGGACTCGCTGCGCTGGGCGGTGCTCGACGGCGACGGCCAGGTGGTCGCGGGCACCGACGAGCCGCCGCAGCCGTGCGACGACGACACCTCCACCTCAGTGCTGGCGCGGCTGGTCGAGGACGCCGGCTGGGAGACGATCCCCATCCCCGAGCCTGCCCCACAGGAGGTGGCCGCCCTCCTTGGAGACATCGAGCCCCCGTCGCGGAGCGGCCCGCCCGGCGCCACGCTGGTCCTCGACCCACGCCGCGCCGATGAGCTGACCTGGCTCGACGCCGACGGCCTGCACCAGGCCTCCTTCGACGGCCGTGACTTGCGCCAGGTCGACGCGCCGTGGTCGACAGAGGCGGCGCCGGCCTGGGTGGAGGACGACTGGTTCCCGATGCCAGAGGTCGTGCTGGGCGCGAGCCTGGAGGGCGTGGGCGCCGCCGTGGTCCGGGTCGGCTCGCACGTGGCCCTTGGGTTGCGGGACGGGGAGGGCCCCCGCTGGACCACCTTGCGCGATCGCCGGATCGAGCTGGCCAAGCTGGCCCTCGGCGCCGCTCTGGGTGAAGAGGACGCGCTCTGCGAGGTGGTGGCGCTGACCGACCCGGACACGGTCCGCGGGCCGATCCTGGTCGACGCGTCGCTCGAGCAGCGGGTCATCGCACCCGTGACCGAGGAGCAGGCGGGCGCGCCGGAGGACGATCTCCTGCGGGTGGCGCTGCGCCGGTTCGCGCCGACCCTGCAGCACGCGCAGCCCTCGGATTCGGGCGACCCCCCCGCACCTGAGCTGACCAGCACGCTGCTTCGCCGGGTGGGCGATGGCCCTTCCAGCCTCCGCAGGGTGCGGGTGGGCATCGGCCTGCAGGTCGAGGAGACCTGGGCGCAGCGTGGCGCCAGGGTCAAGCTGCGCTACGAGCTGGCGCCCGGCGAGCACGAGGGCCTGGTCCCCTGCGAGGCCACCGGCACGCTCGTCAGCGCGGTGTCTCGCGACCGCGAGGGCCACCTGGTGGCCACGACCACTGCCTGCCGCTACTGCCGTACGGAGACCTGCGCGCTCTGCGTCGCCTCGACCCGGCCATGCGCAATCTGCCAGATCTTCATCTGCGGCCGCTGCTCCTCGAGCCCGGAGCCCGATTACGTGCCGCGCTGCCCGGCCTGCGTGGACCTGCGGCGCCTGGGCTGGAAGGAACGGCGGCGCCTGCATCGCCTCCTCGTTCCCGGCGGCCGCGTCCTCGCCGGCCAGGACGCGCTGCACGGCGTGACCCTGATCGAGTCCGATGGCGGCTGGCAGGTCCTGCTGACCGAGCCGGGGCAGCAGCTGCCCTCGGTGCTGGTCGCGGCGGCCACGCTCAAGGGCCGTCTCATCGCCCGTATCGCCGACACGGCGTAGCGGAGAGCGGCTGCCGAGCATGACTGGAGGTGGCGGCGGTGACCAACCAGTTGCCCCGGAGCGACGCGCCTATGCCCCAACCGGCCCCTGAGCCGCTGTGGACGCCGTCGGCGACCAGGGTCGAGCGCTCGAACCTCACCGGCTACCGGCGCTGGCTCGCGGACACGCGCGGGCTCCGGTTCGCCGACTACGAAGCCCTGTGGCGCTGGTCGGTCACCGACCTGGAGGCCTTCTGGCGATCGATCTGGGAGTTCTTCAAGGTCACTGAGGGTCCTGCTCCCTCGCCGGCCATCGCGGAGCGGGTCATGCCAGGGGCGCGCTGGTTCCCGGGCGCCCGGCTCAACTACGCCGAGCTGGCGCTGCGGCGGCGGGACGACCACCCGGCGGTCATCGGCGGGTCAGAGGACGGCCAGGTGCGCACGGTCAGCTACGCCGAGCTGGCGCGGTCGGTCGCGGCCGTCGCGGCGGGACTGCGCCGCCTCGGAGTCCGCCGGGGCGACCGGGTGGTGGCCTATCTCCCCAACGCGCCCGAGACCGTGATCGCGTTCCTGGCCACCGCCAGCATCGGCGCCATCTGGTCGAGCTGCGCGCCGGAATTCGGCATCTCCAGCGTCGTCGACCGCTTCCAGCAGATCGAGCCGAAGGTACTGCTCGCGGTCGAGGGGTACCGCTACGACGGGCGCTGGCACGACCGCCGCGAGGCGGTCGCCGCCATCCGCGCGCAGCTCCCGACGCTCGAGGCGACCGTGCTGATCCACCGGGACCAGGAACCGGCGGCCTCCCCCGCCGCGGGCGTCCTCGGCTGGGCGGACCTGCTCGCCGCCGCGGATCAGGAGCAGCCGCCACTCGACTTCGAGCGGGTGCCATTCGACCACCCGTTGTGGATCCTCTACTCGTCCGGCACCACCGGGCTGCCCAAGCCAATCGTGCAGGGGCACGGCGGGATCGTCCTCGAGCACCTGAAATCGCTCGCCCTGCACCTCGACCTCGGCCCCTCTGATCGCTTCTCGTGGTTCACCACCACTGGCTGGATGATGTGGAACTTCCTGGTGAGCGGGCTGCTGCTCGGCGCGAGCGTGCTCTGCTACGACGGCAGCCCCGGGCATCCGGACATGGGGGCGCTGTGGCGCTTCGCCGAGGCCACGCGCATGACCTATTTCGGCACCAGCGCGGCCTATGTCCTCGCGTGCAGAAAGGCCGGCGTCGAGCCGGGGGCCGGCGCCGACCTCTCCGCGCTCCACTCCATCGGCTCGACCGGCTCGCCACTGCCGCCTGAGGGCTTCGCCTGGCTGTACCAGCACGTCAGCCAGGACATCCTGGTGGGATCGATCAGCGGCGGCACGGACGTGTGCACCGCGTTCGTGGCGTCCTGCCCGTGGCTGCCGGTGTACGCCGGCGAGATCCAGTGCCGCGCCCTCGGCGCCAAGGTGGAGGCGTTCGACGAGCGGGGGCGGCCCGTCCTCGAGCAGGTCGGTGAGCTGGTGATCACCGAGCCGCTCCCGTCGATGCCGCTCCGCTTCTGGAACGACCACGACGGCAGCCGCTACCGGGACAGCTATTTCTCGACGTGGCCGGGCGTGTGGCGCCACGGCGACTGGGTCGAGATCACCCGCCGCGGCAGCGTGGTGATCACCGGACGCTCGGACTCCACCCTGAACCGCGGCGGCGTCCGCATGGGCACCAGCGAGTTCTACCGGGTCGTCGAGGGCGTCGACGAGATCGCCGACAGCCTGGTGGTGGACGTGAGCGATCCCGGCGGGGAGGGCCGGCTGCTGCTGTTCGTGGTGCTGCGGCCCGGGGTGGAGATGGACGGCGAGCTGGAGCGGCGTCTCCGCGACCTTGTGCGCCGCGAGCTGTCACCGCGCCACGTGCCCGACGAGGTCCACGCCATCGCCGAGGTCCCGCGCACGCTCAGCGGCAAGAAGCTGGAGGTGCCGGTCAAGCGCATCCTCACCGGCGTGTCGCTCGAGCGGGCGGTGAGCGAGGGCGCCCTCGCCAACCCTGACGCCATCCACGCCGTGGTCGCGCTGGCGACGAAGGTATCTGGTCATTCTTGAGCTAAGTGACAGGTTCAGGGCGATCGGCGCCAAGTTATCAAGCCGATATCGAGCCGTGCCTGTCCCTTTGCTGGATCGAACGCCTCGACCGCGCGGATCGGGATAGCTTGCCGACCGTCGCGACATCAGGCGATCCCCGCGAATGCGGGCCACCATGGAGGTCGAGGTTCTGGTCCCCCAGACCCCCTCTTGACCCGGCCTCCCGCACGCGCTGACAGCGAGACCTAGCCGTCGCGCTGACCGCTCGCCGCCCACCGAGCGGTCGGCCGGATTTCCGTCCGTGCCCATCGGTGGTCGAGCTCGCCATCGACCACCTTCGAAGACGTGAAGGAGAGCTGTTGGTATGAGGATTCGGCACCGCCTTGCCATCCTCGCGACCGCCGTGTCCGGGCTGCTCGCAGCAGGGCTGCTGCTCAGCGCGCCGGCGTTCGCCTGGGATTCCCAGCTGACCGACGTGAGCACCTCGTGTCCGCCGGGCTCGGAGAAGCCCCGTGTCGAGCTCACCATGAAGTTCGACACGGCCCGCAGCGGACACGTCCAGGCAGCGTTCAAGATCGGCGACGACGTCCAGAAGGTCGACGAGGAGCTCAGCTTCAACGACGTGGACCAGGCCACGTTCCAGTTCTCCGTTCCGAACCCGAGCGAAGACACCAGCATCAAGGTCTTCACCACCACCTTCTTCGATGACAGCAAATTCGATGACAGCAAAGAGGAGCCCATCGTCCGCAAGAAGGAAGCCGAGCTGAAGAAGTGCGTCTCGGAGGGGTCGAGCAGCAGCAGTTCGACGAGCACGACCGAGGCGCCGAGCGGCACGGGGTCGCCGACCACCGCCGCGCCCAGCACGAGCGAGGTCGAGCAGCCGAAGCAGAAGCTCCCGGACACTGGAGCGAGCGCCGTGCCGATGCTGATCGCCGCGCTCGTCATGGTGATCGGCGGTGGCGTGGCCGTGTACGCCACGCGCATCCGCGGACGCCACGTCAAGTAGCCTGACCACCGAAACCGCCGACAACAAACCATCGCGACCGCGAAGGCTCTGGCACCTGCCGGGGCCTTCGCGTACCCGGGCCGCCGGATCGGCTGATTCGAACCGCGGGACGTGTCGACCTTCCGCGGCGGCCTGTTGTGGTTGGCGATCGCCCCGCCGCGCGCTTCGCGGGCGGGGACGCTTGTAACGGGTTCATCACGCTCTCATCTCGGTCGCCGCATTTTGCTTGCATCGGTGCCTGCGCGTCGCTTTGATATAGCCCCGCTTGGTGCGAACGCCCCCATCCGCTCCACGTCGGCTGCTCCGGCACATGGCAGCGTCGCGGTAGCCCCGACATCCCCCCGAAGGAGAACCCGTGCGCAAACTTCTGATTGCGCTGTTGGGTGCGCTGGTCCTGCAGCTCGGCCTGGTCCAGGCCGCTGTGGCCACCAATCCCTCGTCCTCGTCCTCGTCCTCGTCCTCGTCCTCGTCCTCTTCTTCCTCCTCGTCTTCTTCTTCTTCTTCCTCCTCCTCCTCCTCCTCTTCATCGACGACCAGCACCACGACCGGCCAGACCGAGCCACAGACCGGGGTGTTCGACCGCCGGCCCGCGTCCGGCCCGGTCGGGACCGTGATCGCGGTCAAGTCGGTCACGCCGTGTGTCCCGCCCCAGGGCGCTCCCGACCCCCTGGTTGATGTTGTGCTGTTCAACGAGGACGACCTCCAGCACGAGACCCTGACAATCGACGAGCTGTTCCAGGTCGGCGCCGATGGCACCTGGTCCGGCGAGGTGACCGTGCCGGCCGCCGCCGAACCCGGCGACTACACCATCGTCGCGGCCTGCTTCGCCGGCGCCTCGGCGACTGAGGAGCCGTTCCTCATCTACCAGCCGCAGGGGTTCACCGTGACCGGCGCGGGGGTCACAGCGCCGGCCCAGCCGGCGGAGCCGATCTCCGCCACCCCGACGCTCACCGGATGATCGACGGGACCACCTGGCATGCTCGCAGAGAACTCTCGAGGCCGGAGGCCGGCGCTGCGCGCCGCGGCTGTCGCACTGCTCGGTGTGTGCGTGCTGGCCTCCGGTTGCGCGGCCTCGCACAAGCGCGCCGGACTGTCCGCGGCGCCTACGACCACCCTCGCGGCGGTCGACTGGGGCAAGCTGCGCCAGAGCGGCAAGCCCGCGAGTGCCACGCCGGCCCGTTCCACCGTCGCCCAGGCGACGGTGCGCCGTGTCGGTATCTACACCACCCCGGGTGCGGCGGCGCCCGCGCGGACCCTGGCCAGCCCGCAGCCATCCGGCGCCCCGCTGGTGTTCATCGTCCAGGAGCAGCGCGCGGGCTGGCTGCGGGTGCTGCTGCCGGTGCGCCCCAACGGGTCCAGCGGCTGGATCCGCGCCGCCCAGGTGCGCCTGTCGCACCACGACTTCCGCATCGTCGTCGCGCTTGGCGCCCACACGATCACGGTGTACCGAGGCACGCGGATCATCGACCGGGAGCCGGTCGGGATCGGACGGGAGGACACCCCGACCCCTGGCGGTCTCTTCTACACCAAGGAACTGCTGCGACCGCCGAATCCCAACGGTCCCTACGGCGCCTACGCCTATGGGCTGTCCGGCTTCTCCAATGTCTTGAGCAGCTTCCGCGGCGGCGATGGCGTGGTCGGCATTCACGGCACCAACGACCCATCGGGGCTCGGCAAGGACGTCAGCCATGGGTGCATCCGCATGAGCAACGCGGGCATCAGCAAGCTCGCCCGGATCCTGCCCCTCGGCGTTCCCGTCCAGATCGTCCCTTAGCACGGCCCATACGGTCCCCCACCAGACCGACCACCTCGAGAGCGCCCTTCCGTCCGCCGGAGGGCGCTCTCTGGTTCCCGGGGACCCCAGGACCCGCGCTCACGCCTTACCCGGCCGGCTGCACGCCGATGCCACCGCCGTTCAGCAGCGCGGCCGCGTCGACCAGGCGGTAGGCGTAGCCCTGCTCGGCCAGGAAGCGCTGGCGGCGCTGGGCGAACTCCGTGTCGTTGGTGTCCCGGCTCACGACCGTGTAGAAGCGCGCGCGACCGCCGTCAGCCTTCGGGCGCAGGATGCGACCCAGGCGCTGCGCCTCCTCCTGGCGGCTGCCGAAGGTGCCGGAGACCTGGATGGCGACATTCGCCTCAGGCAGGTCCAGCGAGAAGTTGGCCACCTTCGACACCACGACCCGACGGAGCCGGCCCTGGCGGAAGGCGGCGAAGAGCTGCTCGCGCTCGCGAACCGGGGTCTGGCCGGTGACCACCGGCGCGTCCAGCCACTCGCCCAGCGTGTGGAGCTGGTCCAGGTACTGACCGATGACCAGCACGAGGTCGTCGCGGTGGCGCTCGGCAAGGTGGCCGACCACGGCGAGCTTGGAGCGGGCGGTGGCGGCACGGCGGTAGCGCTCCTCCGGCTCCGCCGTGGCGTAGTCCATCCGCTCCGACTCGGTGAGGTCGACCCGCACCTCGACGCAGTCGGCCGCGGCGACCCAGCCCTGCACCTCCAGCTCGCGCCAGGGCACGTCGTAGCGTTTCGGGCCGATGAGGCTGAACACGTCGGCCTCGCGGCCGTCCTCGCGGACCAGCGTCGCGGTCAGGCCGAGGCGGCGCCGCGCCTGGATCTCGGCGGTCATGCGGAATACCGGCGCCGGCAGCAGGTGGACCTCGTCATAGACCACCAGGCCCCAGTCCTCGCGGCCGAGCAGGGCCAGGTGCGGATAGGCGCCCCGCCGCCGGGTCGCGAGGACCTGGTAGGTGGCGATGGTGACCGGCGCGATCTCCTTGCGCGCGCCCGAGTACTCCCCCACCTGCCCCGGCTCGACCGTGGTGCGGGCGAGCAGCTCGTCGCGCCACTGCCGCGCGGCGAGCGTGGAGGTGACCAGCACCAGCGTGCGCGTGCCGACCGCGGTCATCGCGCCCAGCCCGACCAGCGTCTTGCCGGCGCCGCAGGGCAGCACGATCACGCCGGAGCCGGCGGCCGCGAAGGCCGCTGCCGCCTCGCGCTGGTAGCGGCGCAGCGCGAAGGGCTCGCGGGTGACGGCGTGGGCCTCACGCAGCCCGAGCTCGAGCGGCGCGCCGTCCACGTAGCCGGCCCGGTCGTCGGCGGGCCAGCCGAGCGCGAGCAGCGCCTGCTTGAGCCGCCCGCGCTCGCCGAGAGGGACCAGCGCCCTGCCCTCGTCCACGCGCCCGCCCAGCAGCGGGCCGGCCTGCCTGGAGCGCACCACCTCTTCCAGCACCGCCGGCTGGCTCGACTCCAGCACCAGGTGGTCGAGGTGGGCCGGGTCGGCGCGCAGCACGAGGCGGCCGTAGCGTCCCATCGTCTCGACCAGGTCGGCGAGCAGGCCTGGCGGCACCGGGTAGCGCGAGTGCTCGACCAGGGCGGTCCGTACCTGCTCGGGCTCCAGACCGGCGGCGCGGGCGTTCCACAGCGCCAGTGGAGTGAGGCGGTAGGTGTGGACGTGCTCCGGGCTCTTCTCCAGCTCGGCGAAGGGTGCGATCGCCGCCCGCGCGGCCTCCGCTCCGGGGTGGTCCACCTCGAGCAGGATGCTCCGGTCGCTCTGCACGATCAGGGCGCCGTCAGCCACGCCGCGTCCCCTGCAGGTCGGCCGGCGGCTGGCGCGAGTCGCCCGCCGCGGCCGGCGCCGCCGCGCCGTTGCCGGCGGGGACGGCGCGCAGCCGGGCGATCAGCTCAGCGGGCTCGGCCGTCGCGGGGGCGGGCCGGGGCGCCGGCAGGTCGCCGGGGAGCGGCCGGCCCTGGTGGCGGACGGCCTTGCGCGACTCCAGCAGCGGGCTGCCGTCGGGCTCCTCCGCCAGCGGCGCCTCGCCGGCCTTGCGCAGCGCGGCCAGCAGGTCCCGCTGGGACCGCTGCGTCACGGCCACGCCAGGGGCCAGCTCGCGCAGACCGAGCCGCCGTCCGGCGGCCGACCGCACCACCGACGCGACGAGCGCCGGGTCGCCGCGCAGGTAGGTGCTCGCGGAGCCGACGCGCAGCCGGCCGTGACGGCGCGCGGCGTCGCCGACCAGGTACTCCAGCGCCTGGGGCAGCGGCGTGGCCGAGCGCTCCCGGAGGAAGCCGAGCACCTCCTCGGCGCTGAGGCCCTCGTCGAGGGCACGGCGCAGGCTGGGCTCGTGAATGCGCCAGGCCCCGCCCGGCTCGCGGTCGGCGAGCAGCGCAAGGCGCGCCTCCACGGCGGGCGCGAGCCCGTCGGGAGCGACCACGGTCAGGTCGCCAGCGACCAGCAGGCGGTCCGATCCCTCGGGCAAGGCCGCGGCCATGGCCTCCGCCAGCTCTGGCGCGCCCGCGCCGGTGGCCCAGGCGGAGGCGGCCGGTCCGGCGGCCACCGACCCGTCCGCCACCACCACCAGGCCGAGCAGCTCGGCGAGGTCGAGGACCATGCGCGCGACCTGCCGGTGCGCCCCCGGCCCTGACGGGTCGAGGCCGGGCGCTCCCCATGCACTGCTCCCCTGGCGCGACGCGGCAGCGGCCTGCCGGCCGCTGCCTGGGTCGGGCCACACCAGCGGCTGGCGCCAGGCGAGCAGGTCGGCGAGGGCGTCCAGGGCGACACCACGGCCCGCCGGCGCGCCGGTGAGCACCCCGAGCAGGCCACGGCGCCGGGCGGTTGCGGCTGAGCGGTGGTGGCCGCCGAGGGGGCGCACCCGCTCGACCCCGCCAACGGCGAAGCCGTGGCGGGCGGCGAGATGATCCTCGAAGGCGAGGTCACGCTCGCGCCAGGCCACCGCGAGGTCAGCCCAGCGCCTGGCCCTGGAGCCGGCCAGCCACGCGTCGGCCTCCGGCCGCAGGCCCAGCGTGCGGTGGTCCCAGGGGCCGCCGACCGCCAGCAGCTCGGCCTCGACGAGCAGATCCACCAGCAGACCGGCCTCGTCCTCTGGCAGGTCCACCTCACGCGCGAGCCGCTTGAGATCGCGCACCGCCACGGTGCCAGCCTGGGTCAGCGGCAGCGGGTCGCGGTCCAGCCGACCGAGCAGGCCCTCGGCCGCCACCACCAGGCGCAGCGCGGCCGCGCCGGCGCGGCCGGCGCCGTCAGGCACGGGATCGAGCGGGTCGACTCGCGGTGGCGTGGGCCAGTCCGTGAACACAAGGCCGCCGCGAAGGCCGATACGAGCCTCCCGCGGCACCACGAACTGGCTGTAGCTGGTGGGCAGCAGCAGGCCGCGGTCGAGCAGCCAGCGCGCCGGCTCCGCGTCGGGATGGGTGGCGAAGCGCCCGTCGCCGACCCCCATGACGATGATCGGGCCCGGTGCGATCAGCGCGTGGTCCAGCAGGCGGCGGGCGGGCTCGTCGGCCCCGGCCATGGCCTTGGCGACCACCTCCGCGTCGGCCAGGGCCGCCGCGACCGCCGCGACCAGGCCCGCCTTGCCGGTGAGGCGGCCGACCTGGAGGCCGAGGCGCGCGCTGATGCGCTCGAGCTGGTCGCGCGTGAGCGCGATCTTGGCCAGCTCGGACACGGAGGGGCCGAGGCGCCCAGGGTTGTCGAATGGCGCGCCCAGACCACGCGGCCCCGAGATGGTCCCGCCGGCCCCCGGCAGCGCAAGGCCCAGCGCGGCCAGCTCACCGAGGGCCTCGCGCATGGCCCGCGGGTCGAGCCCCGGCCCGGCGGCATCGGCCAGGGCGTCCATGGTGGTCGGCAGGCCGAGCACCGCCAGCAGCTCGACGAGCTGCAGCGCGCCCCGGTCGAGCGAGCGCAGGGCCGCGGCCAGCGAGGGTGGGGCGCCGGCGCGGCTGGCGAGCTGCGCGAAGGTGGCTGGCGCCGGCGCGACGAGCAGGTCCGCGCGGCGACCGAGCAGCAGGGCGAGCTCGGCGTCGTCGAGCGCCGCCAGCGTCGCGGCATAGCCGGGCACGTCGGTCACCTCCTCGCACAGGTCTGGGACGAGCCTCGCTCACGTCGGGGGAGGGCTCGAAGCTCGAGCGTACCGCAGTCCCGCGTCAGGCCGTCGCACGCCAGGCGGGCGGAGCGTCGCCCGCGAACTTGGGGGCCACCTCGCGGGCGACCCGTTCGAGGTTGGCGCAGGCGGCCTCGTGGGTCACGCCCGCCGGGCGGGTCCACAGGGCCACGTGGGTGAAGGGCAGCCGCTCCTGCAGCTCGCCGAGCGCGGCCACGACGCCCTCCGCGGTGTCGCACAGCACGGCCGAGCGCTTCAGCCGCGCCGCCTCGATCGGCTGCGGCGGCGGCTGGTCGCGGTCCGTGCCCCAGTCGTTGTAGCGGTCGAGCTGGTAGGCCACCGCCGGCGCCAGCTCCGTCGCCCAGGTGCGCTCGGGGTCGTCGCTGACCCGCAGGTGCACGCCGATGACGATGGGGAAGCCCTCCACCGGCCGCCCAGCCCGCTCCAGCGCGGCGCGCAGCGCCGGGTAGCCCTGGTCCGCCCGGTCGTAGCGGTAGTGCGCCAGCGCGAACCAGCCGTCGGCCAGGCGCGCGACCCGCTCCACCGCCCGCGTGGCCGTGCCGCCGAGATAGATCGGCGGGCCGAGCGGCTGCGGCGAGCGCGGGCCGACCGGCAGGTCACCGCCGCCCGGACCGTCGGGCGCCACGCCCTCCGCGAACGCGCGCCGCAGGTAGGCGATCTTCTCGTCGAGCAGGCGGCCGCGCGACGAGCGGTCGACCCCGAAGGCGTCGAACTCCCGCTCCACGTAGCCGGCGCCGAAGCCGAGGATCAGCCGGCCGCCCGCGATCAGGTCGACCACGGCCGCCTGCTCGGCCACCTCCCGCGGCTCCCGCAACGGCAGCAGCAGCACGCCGGTGCCGAGCCTGATCCGCGAGGTCCGCGCCGCCACCGCGGCGAGGAACGGGAGCTGCTGTGACAGGTGGCCGTCCTCGACGGCGTGGTGCTCGCTGCCCCACACCGCATCGAGGCCGAGCTGCTCGACCAGGACCGCCTCTTCGAGGCACTCGGCGTAGAAGCCTGGATCGGGCTGCCGCCCGTTGCCTGGCCGCAGCTCCATCCAGGCGCCGAAGGTCGCGGGCCGTGGCATGGCTCAGCTCAGCTCCGCGTTGCTCCAGCCGTTCTCACGCTCGGCGAACTGCGCCGCGACCTGCGCCAGGAAGTCGTCGACCTCGTGCATGGCGTAGCCACGCGGCAGCAGCGTGAAGCGCCTGGAGGCGATATCGCGTGAGGTGAGGCGCGGGTGACCGCCGAAGGGGTCGCCGATGACGCGGGCAAGCTCGACGGCGACACGGCCGAGGAACTGGTCGACCTCCTCGACGCTGTAGCCACGGGGCGCGCGGGTGAAGGTCTTGGAAGCGATGTCATGAGCGGACAGCGGGCGACGTGGCGCCGCCGGCTCGGGCGACGGGAGCTGGCGCAGCGCGCCGAGCGGCGGTTGCAGCGGCGCGCGGCGGGCGGAATGCCACTGCTCGGCCTCGGCCAGCGCCTGGTGCAGCCGCTCGACGCTGACCACCAGCATGTCGAGGAAGTCGTCGACCTCGTACATGGCATAGCCGTACCAGGCGCCGTTGAAGGTCTTCTCCTGGATCTGCGGCGGCGTGATCAGCGGCTCCTCGTCCAGCGACACGACGCTGCGCCCGGCGAGGCGCTCGTGCAGGCGCGCCACGTCGCGGGCGACCCGCCCGAGGAACTGGTCGACCTCACCGACGCGGTAACCGCGCCGGACCTTTTTGAAGGCCTTGCCCTTAATGGCCTCGGGGGTGAGCCGTACGTCGGCATTCATGGGCCGGTACCTCTCGCCGGGCCGATTTCACGATGACCCTAACATCCGGCGCCACCTCCGCGCTCGGGGTGGTCTGGCGCGTTGGCGCCGGCGCGGAGAAACCTCCCCTCCAGGAGCGGGCGAAAGGCCTGAAGGCCTCGAAATGGATCAGGTTGCGGAGAACGCGCTGTGGCCGGTGATCTCGCGGCCGAGGATCAGCGACTGGATCGCGTCGGTCCCCTCGTAGGTGTAGACGGCCTCCATGTCGGCGTGGTGCCTGGCCACGTGGTTCTCCAGCAGGATGCCGTTGCCGCCGAGCAGGTCGCGGGCATCGGCGACCACCTGGCGCGCCTTGGCGGCATTGTTCATCTTCGCCAGCGATGCCATGCCGTCGGTCATGCGCCCCGCCGCCGCGAGCTGGGCGAGCCGCAGGCAGACGAGCTGCATCGAGGTGACCTCGGCCAGCATCCTGGACAGCCGCGCCTGCACCAGCTGGAAGCTGGCGATCGGGCCGCCGAGCTGCACCCGCTCCTTGGCGTAGGCCAGCGCCGCCTCGTAGGCGGCCATGGCGTGGCCGGTCGCCTCCCAGGCGACGCCAGAGCGGGTGGCGGTGAGCACCTTCGCGGTGGCGGCGAACCCGTTGGAGCCGGCCAGCCGGTTGTCAGCCGGCACCCGCACGCGGTCAAGGGTGATCTCCGCCTGCCACACCGCGCGCTTGGCGGTCTTGCCGGTCATCACGCTCGCGCGCAGGCCGGGCGTGCCCTTCTCGACCACGAAGCCGCCGACCTTGCCGGCGTCGTCGCGAGCCCAGACGATCACCAGGTCGGCGATCGACCCGTTGCCGATCCAGCGCTTGGCGCCGTCGAGCACGTAGTGGTCCCCGTCGCGGCGGGCGCGGGTCTCCAGGGCGACAGCGTCCGAGCCGTGCCGCGGCTCGGTCAGCGCGAACGCCCCGATCTTCTCCAGGCGGGCCATCGGCGGAAGCCACCGCCGCCGCTGCTCCTCCGCGCCGAGCATGGCGATCGACTGCATGGCCAGGCCCGACTGGACCCCCATGAAGGTGCAGACGCTGCCATCCGCCCTGGCCAGCTCCATGCCGACCAGCCCGGCGGCCAGGTGGCTCATGCCGGGGCAGCCGTACCCGCGGATGGTGGAGCCGGCGATGCGGAGCTCCGCAAGTTTCGGCACCAGCTCGAAGGGGAACTCCGCGCGCTCCCAGTAGTCATTGATGATGGGGAGGATCTCTTTGTCGCAGAAGGCGCGAACCCGGTCGCGGATCTCGCGCTCATCGTCGCTGAGCAGGTCGTCGATGCGATAGAAATCAATCGCCAGATCGCGGTCTTCAGCCATTTCGATCCATCGCTTTCGGTAGACCAGGCGTTAACGCCCCGTCCACACGAGGGTAGCAACGGAATTCTGTCCGCGCATTTCGACACCGACGTCGCCGTCGGCCCAGTGGTTTTCCCCGACACCGACGTCGGCGTCGGCCGACGGACTTTCACGGGGCGTTCGCAATCTGGATCGGGTGCGGTACTGTTACCAGGGGTACGCAGTCGACCGGGAGGGAGCCAGTGAGCCAGCCACGCGCCGCCCGCGGCGGCCCGCCCGTGGTGCGCAGGGTCGCCGTCCTCGGCGCCGGCACCATGGGCGCCGCCATCGCAGCCCACGCCGCCAATGCCGGCCTCGACGTCGATTTGCTGGACATCGCCCCGACCGAGCTGACCGAAGAGGAGCGCGGCCGCGGCCGCGCCCTGGACCATCCCGAGGTGCGCGACCGGATCGTCCGGGCCGGGTTCGAGCGGATGACCGCGGCCCGGCCCGCGGCGCTGGCGAGCCCGGCGCTGGCGGAGCGCATTCGCCTCGGCAACTTCGAGGACGATTTCGATCGGGTCGGCGCCGCCGACTGGGTGATCGAGGCGATCATCGAGAGCCTCGCCCCGAAGCAGGAGGTCATGGCCCGAATCGAGAAGGTGGCGAAGCCGACCGCCGTGGTGAGCTCGAACACCTCCGGAATACCGCTCAGCGCAATTGCCGAGGGCCGCTCGGCGGAATTCCGCCGGAGATTTCTCGGCACCCATTTCTTCAACCCGCCGCGCTACCTCAAGCTGGTCGAGCTCATCCCCACCGCCGACACCGGTCCCGAGGTGCTCGAGCGCGTGCGCGCCATCATGGAGGAGGTCCTCGGCAAGGGGCCGGTGGTCGCCAAGGACACGCCCAACTTCATCGCCAACCGGCTGGGCAACTTCGCCGGCATGCACGACCTGCGCTACGCCTTCGAGAACGGCTACTCGGTCGAGGAGGTCGACGCCCTCACCGGCCCGCTGATCGGCCGGCCCAAGACCGCCACCTTCCGCCTGCTCGACCAGGTCGGGCTGGACGTGGCGGTCGGCGTGGCACGCAACCTCTACGAGCTGGTCCCCGACGACGACTCCCGCGAGACGCTGCGCGTGCCAGAGCAGCTCGAGCGGATGCTGGCCGCGGGACGCCTCGGCCTCAAGACCGGGGCAGGCTTCTACCGTCGCGACAAGCGCGACGGCGAGACCGTGTTCGACGTGGTCGACCTCGACAGCGAGACACTCGAGTACCGGCCGAGCCAGCGGCCGCGGCCGCCGATCGCCGCCGCCGCGCGCGAGCAGCGGGACCTGGGCGCCCGCCTGCGCCTGCTGCTCGACCGCGCCGACTCCGACCGCGGCGCCCGCTACGTGCGCGACACCCTGCTCCCCTCGCTGGCCTACGCCGCCCGCCGCGTGCCCGAGATCGCCGACTCGCTGCTCGAGGTCGACCACGCCATGGAATGGGGCTTCGCCAGCGAGGCCGGCCCCTTCCGCACCTGGGACCTCATCGGCGTGCGCCGCGCGGTCGACGAGATGGACCGGCTCGGCCTCGAGGTGGCCGCCTGGGTCCGGGACTTCCTCGACGCGGGCAATGAGCGCCTGTACGCCGACGGCAAGGTCTACAGCCCGGTCAGCGGCGCCTACGAGCCGGTCCCGCACGACCCAAGGGTCATCGACCTCGACCGCCTCAAGGCCGAGGGGCGCGAGGTGGCCGCCAACGACTCGGCCAGCCTGGTCGACCTCGGCGACGACGTGCTCTGCCTCGAGATCCACTCGCCTGCCAGCGCCATCGACGTCGGCGTGCTCGAGCTGGGACGCCGCGCCCTCGAGGAGCTCGAGGGTGGGTCCTGGCTGGGCCTGGTCATCGCCAACCAGGCGCGCAACTTCTGCATCGGCGCCAACCTCGCCGAGGTCGGCATGGCCGCCTACCAGGGCGCGTTCGACCAGGTCGGTGAGGCGGCCGCCGGCCTGCAGCGCGTGCTCATGGGGCTCCGCTTCGCGGCCAGGCCGGTGGTGGCGGCGCCCCACGGCCAGACCCTCGGCGGCGGGGCCGAGATCTGCGTGCACGCCGACCGGGTGGTCGCCTCGCTGGAGACCTATATCGGCCTGGTCGAGGTGGCCGTCGGGTTGCTGCCCGCCGGCGGCGGCTGCAAGGAGCTGGTGCGGCGCATCGTCGCTCCGGCCATGCGCGCCGGCGACGCCGTCCCGCCGCTGCCGTTCCTGCAGCGCGTGCTGGAGACGATCGGCACCGCCAAGGTGGCGACCAGCGCGCTGGAGGCGCGCGAGCTGGGCTTCCTGAGCGACGACGACCCCGTCGTCATGCACCCCGACCACCTGCTCCACGCCGCCAAGCACGAGGTGCTCGCGCTCGCCGACGGCTACCGGCCACCGCCGCGCGAGCGCTCGGTCTACGCCGCCGGGCTGCCGACCCTGGCCGCGCTCGAGATGGGCGTGCGGACCCTTGGGTGGAGCGGCTTCGCCAGCGACCACGACGTGCTGATCGGCGCCAAGCTGGCGAGGGTGCTGTGCGGTGGCGAGCTTTCCGCCCCGCAGTGGGTCGGCGAGGAGCACATCCTGGCCCTGGAGCGCCAGGCCTTCGTGGAGCTGCTGCACGAGCAGCGGACCATGGAACGCATCCAGCACATGCTGACCGTGGGCAAGCCGCTCCGGAACTGACGCACGAAAAGAGGGACAACGATGAAGCAAGCAGTCGTCGTCGCGGGAGCGAGGACCGCGGTGGGCAGGGCGCCGCGCGGGACGCTGCGCACCACCCGGCCCGACGACATGGCCGCCGCCGCCATCGCCGAGGCGGTCAAGCGCGCGGACGGCCTGGACCCGGCCGAGGTCGAGGACGTGATCCTCGGCTGCGCCGTGCCAGAGGGGGCGCAGGGCATGAACGTCGCCCGGCTCGCCGCCGCGCGCGCGGGCCTGCCGGCGAGCGTGCCGGCGCAGACCGTGAACCGCTTCTGCTCATCGGGCCTGCAGACCATCGCCAGCGCCGCCGAGCGGATCATGGCGGGGTTCGCGACCACCGTCGTGGCCGGCGGCACCGAGTCGATGTCCCTGGCGCCGGCGCCGGCGGCCAACTTCTCGCCCAACCCCGCGCTGGTTCGCGAGCACCCCGAGTACTACATGAGCATGGGCCTCACCGGTGAGGTGGTGGCGGAGCGCTACGGAATCAGCCGTGAGGACCAGGACGCCTTCGCGCTGCGGTCGCACCGGCTGGCCGCTCAAGCGGTCGACTCCGGCCGCTTCGACCCCGAGATCGTCCCGCTCGAGGTCACCCTCGACTGGGTCGACGACCAGGGCGAGCAGCGGCACGGCCAGACCACCTTCGCGCGCGACGAAGGGCCGCGACGCGAGACCTCGACCGGGGCGCTGGCCAAGCTCAAGCCGGTGTTCAAGCAGGGCGGCACCATCACGGCCGGCAACTCCTCGCAGCGCAGCGACGGTGCCGCCGCGGTGGTGGTGATGGAGCACGACCGCGCCGAGCGGCTCGGCCTCGAGCCACTCGCCCGCTTCGTCGGCTTCGCCGTCGGCGCGGTGCCTCCGGAGGTCATGGGCGTCGGGCCGACGGTGGCGATCCCGCGGGCGCTCGAGCTGGCCGGACTGAAGCTGGACGACATCGACCTCATCGAGCTGAACGAGGCGTTCGCCTCGCAGAGCCTCGCGGTCATCCGCCAGCTCGGCATCGACCAGGAGAAGGTGAACGTCAACGGGGGCGCGATCGCCCTCGGCCACCCGATGGGCGCCACCGGCGGCAAGCTCACCGTCCAGCTCCTGGCCGAGATGGCCCGGCGCGGCGCCCGCTACGGCATGGTCACGATGTGCGTGGGCGGCGGCATGGGCGCCGCCGGCATCTTCGAGAGCCTGCGCCGCTGACCGCCGGGGCACGGCGGGGGTTCGTCATGGACGGGTGACCCTGCCCAGGAACAGGACGTGGCCGCTCTGGAGGTCACGCACCAGGAACAGGAAGGGACGGTCGACGCGCAGCTCGATCGGGTCCCGCGGCGCGACCACGCTGACCAGGACCATGGTTGCGCCGGTGGCGGCCGCCGCGGTGGTGCCACGCTCGTCCACCTCGACGTAGGCCCGCTGCGCCACCCGGTCGATCCGCAGCGGCGTCGCCCCGGTGATGCCGGGGAAATCGGCCGCGCCGGTGAAGGCGGTCCGCACGCCGAGCCCCGTCAGGGCCTGGCGCAGGTCGTGGCTGGAGTCGAAGGTGAACTTGGGCAGCGCCAGCCGGACAGACCGCGGCCGCAGCCGCGCGAGCGCCCCGCTCAGCCGCTCCGCGTCCAGCTCGCTCTGGAACGCCGCGAACGCGCCGGCCTCGGGCAGGATCACGTCCATCGCCAGGCGGCCACCGCCGTAGGGCAGCTCGACGGCGCGCCAGCCGTCCCCCTTGGCGTAGGACAGGGTGGCCTCGCGATGCAGCATGTCCACCTCGACCCGGCCGCCGTCGAGCGGGTGGAAGGGCTCCGGCCGGGTCTGGACCGGGTCGAACGCCTCCCGCCAGCGGGCCTGGAGGTAGATCGCGTTGGTGAGGACCAGCCGGGTGTCGCGGGAGATCGAGCCTGGCGTGAACAGCTCGGCGATCTTGCCGGCGGTCTGCTCGGCGATCAGGTGGTTGATGGCCCGCCGGGCGCCCTCGGGGTCGCGCTCGAAGTCGGCTTGGCGGAGGCCCGCCCGGAAGGCGCGGGCGAGCAGCTCGACCAGCTCCGGCCGCGGCGCCAGCCCGGCCTGGGCCCAGATCGCGTTGGAGATGCGCAGGTCCAGCTCGTCCTCGGCGGCGCGCTCCACGAGCCCGGCGTCGAGCGCGCCGGCCGCCTCGGCCAGCCGCTCCGCTGGCAGGTCGTTGCGCAGCGCGGCGCTGATCTCGTCGGCGGTTGCCCCACGGGCGCCCGGCAGGACCATGGCCAGCACCGTGGCTACGCTCGACGGCGACAGCACCAGGTTGTGGTCGCCCGCGCCGAGCTGCCGGTACAGGTCGAGGGCGAAGCCCGTCCACGCGCGGGCCAGGGCGCCGGCCGGCGCGCTCGGAGTCGCTCCCATCTCCATATGCCTAACGACGCGTCTGCAATCTGGCCCCTCGGGACGGCGAATCCTCCTGATCGCGGTGCTCGCCCGCATGCAAACACGCCCTTTGACCTGTCCGCAATGCCGGGCGGTACCGTGTTTCAGCCCTCTAGCGCCGCAGGCCGGCGAGCTGCCAGGACTGGGCGACCAGGCGGTCCCGCTGGTCCCACACCTCGACCTCCTCGTCGAACCAGCCGCCCTGCGCCAGCCGCCCGCTGGCGGCGCAGCGCAGCCATCCCGCGGCGGGGAGGTCGCGCACATAGACCGTCAGCTCCATCGTCGGCGCCCATCGCAGCACGCCGAGCTGGAAGCTGGCCGGCGGCAGCGCGTCCACCACCTGCAGCAGCCCGAGCGGGTCGTGCGGCCGCTCATCGTGGAAGCGTACCCAGCCGCGGGCCTCCAGCCTGCCGGAGGGCTGACCCGCCGCCCAGCCGGTGGTCGCCGGGTCCAGGCGCAGGTCGATCCGCTCGAGGATGGCGATGCGCATGCCGCCGCCGGGCGGCTCCACCTGGGCGGGTATGCACCGGTCCACCGGTGGCAGCTTGGGCGGCTCGCTGTCCGCGCGCCACTCCGGCTCGGCGCCCGGCTCGAGCCGGCCCGCGCTGACCAGCGCCTCCAGGCAGGGCTGTCCCTGCTGGAGGAGGGTCACCCTGGCGCTCGACACCGAGCGGCCGCTGCGCAGCGGCCGCGCCCGCAGCTCGGCGGGGCCGGTCGATGGTGGCGCCAGGAAGTGACCGCTCACCGCCAGCGGATGCGGCTGCCCGGTCACCGTGAGCGCCGCCCTGGCCGTCAGCGCGAGCAGGTAGCCGCCGTTCGGCCGGCCCCCGACCGTCCAGCCCGGGTCGATAGTGGCGCTGAGCTCCCCCTCCTCGGTGGGCAGCACCGCCGTGGCGAAGTCGAACTCGAAGGGCTTGACCTCCGCGGCGATCTCGGGGCTCGGCGGATCGCCGGCCGGTACCGAGCGCTCGTCTGCCATGCAGCAGCCTCCTTGGTCCGGGCAAGGCAGCCTGCCAGCCAAATGAGCGGCGGCGCAAGGCGACCGCTCAGCGCGGTGCTGTCCGACGACGAGCAAGACGAGCCGTAGCTGCCGGAGAACTGCCGGTTAGTCGCCGGAGAACTGCCGGGCCAGGAGTCGGTCGTTGATGTTCTAATCGCACCCGTGAGGTCAAACCGACTCCACCGTGCCACATCACATGTCACACCGTGGCGCGATGCGGCTGAGCTGGCTCGGTCGTGTTCCGACCGTCGATCGACACGCCAGACGGCAGCAATGCCTGTATCCGGGCCCAAGAGCATGGCTCGGAGATAAGGAGCACGTCATGCGCCACACGTTCCAGACTTTAGGTGACCGGCTGGTCAGCCTGGTCGTGCCCAAATCCACCGCCGCGGCCTGCGCCTGCTTCCCGGGTTCATCCTGGCGCGTGCAGTGCTACTGCAGAGGATGGCACCTGTGGGTAAAAACCTGCCAGTACAACTGCTACTGTCAGGTAACCTGTGGCTCCTGCTATGACACAGGAGTGAACGTGCTCTGCGGGTGACGGCGCCTGCGGCACCCTATGGTGATCCACCTCGACCAGCCCTAGCCCGTGCCCGCTGGGTCGGCTCCGGGTGACTGGGCCTATGTTTATTGCTATTGCTATCCCCAGAAAAAGTGCTATGTGAACTGCTACTGTCAGCCTACTACCAACTGTGGCAGCTGCTTCGTGTATTCATACTGCTGATGGTGGAGGGAGCGGCGCGGTCCGAGAATCACGCGTCAGATCCTCGCTGAGCGAACCAGTTGCGCCGGGAATGGCCATGGGGTACGTGCTCGTTGGTTTGATGGCGGTGCTGTGGCTGGTGTTCGGGGCCTCCGCGTGGAGCAAGGTCCACAGCCGCGCGGCGGGGCGATCCTTCGCCGGCTCGCTGCGTCCTCTGGGCCTGCTGCCCGACCGGCTCATCGCGCCAGTGGCCAGGGTGGTCACCGCGGGTGAGGCCATTCTGACGGTCGGCTTGACGTGGGCGATGCTCGCCACGGTGGTGGCGCTGCCGGGCGAGCGGATCGTGGTGGTCGCCGTCCTCGCCGCGGCGGGGTTGTTGCTCTCAGTGCTGACCAGCGGAATTGGTCTGGCGCTCGGCCGCAACGCGGATGGCCGGTGCGCTTGCTTCGGGGCCACGGAGCGCCCACTCAGCCGTCGCCACCTGGCCCGCAACGCACTGTTGCTGCTTGTTGTCGCCGGCGGCCTTGCGAGCGTGGCAACGGCACCCGCCCGGCCGGCTGCGCCGGCTGGGATCGTGCTCGGCCTTGCCACCGGACTGGCCGCCGCTCTCGTGCTCATCCATCTCGACGATCTGGTCACGCTGTTCGGCCCGGTCCGCACTGGCGGATCGGCCTCTCAGACAAGGAACTGACATGGCTCTCCTCGTTGCTGCTGTCACGGTGGTCGGCGCGCTCGGCGTCGTGAACCTGATCTTTTCCTTGGGCGTCATCCGCCGGTTGCGCGAGCACACCGAAATCCTTGATCGCCTCGCTGCTGGCGGCGGTGCGCAAGGGGAGTCGGTCATGCTGCGGCCTGGCGAGACGGTCGGGGACTTCGTGGCCACGACCATGGACGGCGAGCGGGTCTCCCGCGGGGCGCTGGTCGGCAGCACCCTGGTCGGGTTCTTCTCGCCGGACTGCGCGCCCTGCGAGGAGCGGCTGCCAGAATTCGTCGACCATGCCGAGCACCACCCAGGTGGCCGGCGACAGGTGCTCGCCGTGATCGTCGCGCAGGACGAGGACACCGCCGGGCCAGTCGTCGCCGAGCTGGCCAGCGTCGCCCGAGTGGTGCGTGATGTCGGGGCCGGGCCGGTCCCCAGGGCGTTCGGCGTTCACGGCTTTCCAGCGTTCGCGCTGGTCGAGCCGGGAGGCATGGTGCGGGCCAGCGGCTATGAGCTGTCCGCGCTTGCAGAGCCCGCCGCGGTATGACCGGCGCGCCCAGCTCCATTGAGGGTGGCGTGCAGCCAGGTCACCTCCTCGGTGGTGCGAGGCTGGCCCTGCGGCTCGCCTGCCGCGCCGCCCCTGGATGGTTGGCGGCCCACGTCGCGGCGACCATCGTCGCCGCGGTCGTGCCGGTCGCCACGGTGTGGCTGCTCAAGGCCATGCTCGATGCGCTGGCCTTCGGCCGCCGCGCCGCGCTGCCGCCGGGCCTGATCGGGCTGGTTGTCGCGGGTCTGGCGGCCGCGGCGCTGCCGCCGGCCCTACAGTATCTGCACAACCAGGCTGGCCGGTCGATCGGCCGACGCGCACAGTCGGACCTCTATGTTGCTATGGAGCATCTCATCGGTCTTGGCCGGCTCGAGGATCCGGCCTTTCGTGACCGGCTGAGGATGGCGCAGCAGTCGGGCCGGGCCGGGCCCGGACAGGTCGTCGACGGCGTGGTCGGGGTATGCCGGGGTCTGATCACCCTCGTGGGCCTCATCCTGGTGCTGGCCGCACTCAGCCCGGTCATGGCCGGCATCGCGCTCCTCGGCGTCGGCCCCGCGCTTGTGGCGGAGATCCACCTCAGCCGGATCCGCGCCAAGATGCTGTGGCAGATCAGTCCCGTCGAGCGCCGCGAGTTCTTCTACGCTGAGCTGCTGGACAGCCTTCCCGCGGCCAAGGAACTACGGTTGCTCGGCCTTGCGGGGTTGTTCCGGCGACGCATGCTCCACGAACTCGGGGTCGCCGACGCACAACGCAGCCGCGTGGACGCCCGCGAGATGCGCGTCCAGATCGGCCTGGGATTCCTGTCGGCCGTGGCAGCGGGTGCCGGGCTGGTCTGGACGGTCAACGGTGCCGTGCGGGGACGGTTCAGCATCGGAGAAGTGTCCGCGTTCATCGCGGCGATGGCCAGCCTGCAGGCCGGGCTCATCGCGCTGGTGGCGCAGGTCGCGAATGTGCACCACGCGCTGTTGCTGTTCGATCACTACCGCGCGGTGCTGGCCGCCGAGCCGGACCTGCCGGTCGCGGTGCATCCCCGGCCAGTGCCACCCTTGCGGCACAGCCTCGAGCTCCGCGATGTCTGGTTCCGATACGGCCCCGATCAGGCATGGGTATTGCGCGGGGTCAACCTGGTGGTCCCGCACGGCGCGGCGGTGGCGCTCGTCGGCCGCAACGGCGCCGGCAAGAGCACGCTCGTGAAGCTGCTGTGCCGGTTCTACGACCCGGAGCGAGGTGCAGTCCTTTGGGACGGTGTCGACCTGCGCGATCTGTCCGTTGTCGCGCTGCGCGAGCGGATCGGGGCGGTGTTTCAGGACTACATGTCCTATGACCTGAGCGCCTCCGAGAACATCGGCCTTGGTGATGTCGCCTCGCTGGATGACGAAGCGCGGATCCGCGCGGCCGCCCGGCGTGCGGGCATCGACGCGACGCTCGAAAGGCTGCCGCGAGGCTATCGGACGACGCTGTCCCGGATGTTCGTCGATTCCGTTGATGCCGCTGATCCGGAGACGGGTGTGCTGCTGTCGGGCGGCCAGTGGCAGCGGCTCGCGCTGGCCCGCGGGTTCATGCGGGACCGGCGGGACCTGCTGATCCTCGACGAGCCGAGCTCGGGCCTGGACGCGGCCGCCGAGTACGAGATCCACCACGGGCTGCGCCAGCACCGAGCCGGTGCGACCAGCGTGCTGATCTCGCACCGGCTCGGTGCGGTGCGCGATGCCGACCGGATCGTGATTCTGGCTGACGGCCAGATCACAGAGCAGGGCACGCACGCACAGCTTGTCGCCACTGATGGCGACTACGCCCGCCTCTTCCGACTGCAGGCGGAGGGCTACCGCGACGAGCCGGGTGCCGCTGGCGTCGGCGCTGTGACGGTGCCTGGAGCGCTGCCATGATCTTGGTGTGGATGGTGGTCTTCGGGACCACCACGGCGATCATCGGCACCGCGCTCGTGCTACGCGCCCGGTTCGTGGCCGTGCAGGTTGAGGGCGCGAGCATGGAGCCAATGCTGCGAGCGGGAGACCGGGTGCTCGTCCGGCGGGTGCGCCTGGAGCGGGTGCGTGCCGGGCAGGTGGTCGTCTTTGCACCCCCGACCAGCGAACTTGCCGTGGCGGGCAACCCGCCGTGGCGGATCAAGCGCGCCGCCGCCCTGCCCGGCGACCCGGTACCGCACGCTCGGGCCCCAGGGCTGCCCGAGACCGACCGGCAAGTTCCCGCCGGTTGGTTCGTAGCCCTCGGCGACAATGCGGCGCACAGCCACGACTCTCGGGCCCTGGGATACATCGAGGCCGAGGCACTGCTCGGCGTCGTCGTGCGCATCATGCGATCATCGCTCAGCGCGGCAGGCTCGAGCCCGACGAGGTCCATCGAGCGCGAGCCCACGGCCCCGAGTGGCTAGACCCCGCCCTGCACCCGGGACAGCAGGATCTGGGCGGTGGAGCGCAGCCGGCCGTCGAGCGCGTCCATCAGCGCGACCACCGTCTCGGCCGCCCACTCCGCCGCCAGGCGCTGCTCCTCGGCGTTGGCGAGGTCACGCACCTCGCGGTAGTCGACGATGCGCGAGGCGCGGCGGTCGTCGAGCCGCTCCCAGGACAGGATCCGGCCGACCGCCGTCTCGATCGCCATGCGCTCGGCGAAGAGGTCGTCGAACAGCCGCTTGGTGGCGGTCCGCTCCTGCATGTCCAGGTAGACGCCGGCGCGCACGGCGCCGTTGGCGGTGAAGGCCACATCGTAGAAGCCGAACGGCCCGGCGGCGAAGCCAACCCAGTTCTCGTAGCCGAACTTTGGCACCCGGAACCCCGGCTTCCGGCACGCCACCGACTCGAACATCACCTGGAAGAAGCTGTGGCGCACCTCGGCGGGCTGCAGGCCACCGTCCTTCTCGGAGGCGAGCGGCGGCGGGACCGACGGGATGTGGCTCGCGTCTCGCTGGGGGAGTGGGGACTGCACCGGGGGGGGGGGCGAGGGCGAGGGTGGGGGGGGGGGCGGGGGCGGTGGG
>WNGB01001921.1_pt1 | contig 70383 bp, 70 predicted proteins | sample 5400681 | NCBI WGS metagenome assembly WNGB01 (sample SAMN13153367, study PRJNA577476) | soil metagenome | isolation source: 115 cm soil or saprolite under grassland replicate 2 | place: USA:California | collected 2016-06-15 | reverse complement strand
CTCGACCCGACCCCCGCGACGGTGCGTGCCGAGACGTGGCTGTCGATCGCCGGCGGTGCAGACGCGGTCGGGTACTTCCCGAACCACTGGTCCGATCCGATCGGCGTGGAGGTCACGCGGGCGAACCACGAGATCAAGGCGCTGTCGCAGGCGCTGCTCGGGCCGACGGGCAACGCGACCTCCGACAACGCCACTGTGCGCGTGTCGGCGCGGAGCCTCAACGGCGCGCTCTACGTGATCGCGGTGAACACGAGCGAGACGACCGTCCAGGCGAGGATCAACGTCGACGGGATCGCCGGCCGCTCCGCCACCGTGCTCGGCGGAGGCGGCCCGGCGGTCGGCGCCGACGACCACGGCTTCTCCGACTCGTTCGGGCCTCTGGCGGCCCGCGTCTACATCATTCCGCCCGCGGGCTGGTAGGAGGCGGCAGCCGCGCGGCGAAGTCGCGCCCATGGCGCGACGCCGTAAAAAGCGCACGCTCAGGCCGCGCGTGCCCTCCCGTGTCAAGAAGCGCACGCGGAAGGGGAAGGTCAGGAGCGAGCAGCACCTCGAGCTGACAGGGCTCGGGCTGCTCGCGCTGGGCGCCTTCCTCGCCTCGATCCTCTATCTGGGCTGGAGCGGCGGAATGGTGGGCGGGGGGATCGCCGACGGCTTCACCGGCGCGATCGGCGCCGCCGCTTACGTCGCACCGACGCTCTTCGCGATCGTCGGCGGTTTGATGGTGGCGCGCAGTGCCCTGGTGGACGTGCGTCCCTTCCGCACCGGCCTGCTCGTGACGAGCTTCGGCCTGCTCGCGACGCTGGGCGCCGACCACGGCGGCGCGTTCGGCCGCGGCCTGGAGAAGCTGTTCGGTCTCCTCGTCGGCTCGACGGGCACGACAATCATCGGCGTCCTCGCGCTCGTGATCGGCACGCTCTTACTGTCCGGAGCTTCCGCGGGCGCGCTCGTGCGCCGTTCCGGACATGCAGTCCGCCGGGCGCACCATCGTGCGCGCCAAGCACTGCCCGCGCAGACGGAGGTACGACCGGCACCCGTCATCCCGCTTCGCACGCACGAGCCGCCCGTCGACGCCGTTCACGACTTCCCGGACGTCGTCGGCGAGAACCAGCCGCCCCCGCTGCTGATCGAGCCGCCGTCGTCGGAGGATCCCGACCAGCCGTCGCTGTTCGACGTCGGGACGGTCGAGAGCCATGAGGAGTACCAGCTGCCCGACCGCGGCATCCTGCGGCGTGCGCCCGCCGCGAGCGAGCTGTCGGCGGACGTCGCCGAACGCACCGCTACCGCCCTCGTCCAGACGCTCGCGCACTTCGGCGTCGACGCGACCATGGTCGGCCAGATCTCCGGCCCGCGCGTGACGCGCTACGAGCTGCAGCTCGCGCCCGGGACGAAGGTGTCGAAGGTCGCCGCGCTCAAGGACGACCTCTCCTATGCGCTGGCGACGACCGAGATCCGGATCCTCGCGCCGATTCCCGGTAAGCAGGCCGTCGGCGTCGAGCTCCCGAACCTCTCGCCGAACCTCGTCACGCTCGGCGACATCTTCGACGACCTGCCGGCGACGGCCAGTCCGCTCGCCGTCTGGCTCGGCAAGGACATCTCCGGAACGGCTGTGTGGACGGACCTCGCGCGCATGCCGCACCTGCTGATCGCGGGCACGACCGGCTCGGGCAAGTCGGGCTGCATCAACACGATCCTCACGTCCGTGCTGTTGCGCTCGACGCCCGACGAGGTACGGATGATCCTGATCGACCCGAAGCGGATCGAGCTCGGGTTCTACGAGTCGATCCCGCACCTGCTCACACCCGTCGTGTCGAGCCCGAAGCAGGCCGCGGCGGCGCTGACGAACGTCGTCGCCGAGATGGAGCGGCGCTACGAGCGCCTGTCCGCGGTGCGCGCACGCAACCTGGCCGAGGCGAACCGGACGTTGCGGCAGCGCGGCGAGCAGACGATGCCGCACCTGCTGGTCGTGATCGACGAGCTCGCCGACCTGATGATGATCTCGCCGCAAAACGTGGAGGACGCCGTCATCCGGCTCGCGCAGAAGTCGCGCGCCGTCGGGGTCCACCTGGTGCTCGCGACGCAGCGTCCGTCGGTGGACGTCATCACCGGGATGATCAAGGCGAACGTCCCGTCGCGGATCGCCTTCGCCGTCTCGTCCCAGACCGACTCGCGCGTGATCCTCGACCAGGCCGGCGCCGAGAGCCTCCTCGGGCAGGGCGACATGCTCTTCAAGCCCCTCGGCACGTCGCGGCTACAGCGCGTGCAGGGCGCCTACGTGTCCGAGGAGGAGATCGCCCTGATCGTCGACCAGTGCCGCCACCAGCGCGAGCAGGAGCTGGACGAGTCGCTGCTCGAGCTGCCGGAGGTGTTCGCGGAGGACGTGGACGGGAACGACGGCGAATTCGACCCGGACGAGGACCCGCTGCTCGAGAAGGCGATCGAGGTCGTCGTCCAGACCCAGACCGCCTCGGTGTCGCTGCTGCAGCGGCGCCTGCGGGTCGGCTACACGCGCGCGGGCCGGTTGATCGACATGCTGGAGCGGCGCGGGATCATCTCCGGCTACGAGGGCTCGAAGCCTCGCCGCGTCCTGATCTCGGAGTCGGAACAGATCCTCTCCTGAGACATGTCTACCGCACCGCGAAGTGTGGTCTCCCGTACCGCGTGCCAGACAGCGGACGCGTACCGTCGGGGCATGTACGAAACACGTGGGTATCCGGTCGACGTCGTCATCCGCGGACACAGGCAGCGCGACCGCGCGCAGCGGCGCGCCTACCGGCTCGAACGGCTGGTCAGCTTCGCGAGAGCTCGAGGCCTGCTAGGCCCCAGATCACGAACGCGCCGGTCCGACGGGGCTCGCTCTCAAGCCTGAAGTCCGGCCAGTAGCTCCGCAGCGCCTCGAGGCTCGCCTCGAGCTCGACGCGCGCCAGGGGTGCGCCGATGCAGACGTGGATCCCGCCGCCGAACCCGATGTGCTGGGCCGCGTTCTCGCGGCCGACGTCGAACTCGTCGGGACGATCGAAGACCCGCGGATCGCGGTTCGCCGACCCGAACAGGAGCGCGATCTTGTCGCCGCGCGGGATTGCGACGTCGCCGATCACGAAATCGTCCGTCAGCACCCAGCGCTCGAACAGCTGCAGCGGCGGGTCGTAGCGGATCAGCTCCTCGCCTGCGGCGGCCGCGGCCACGTTGCCGTCGACAAGGCGCTGCCACTGCTCGGGGTGGCGCGCGAACGCGAGCATGCCGTTGCCGAGCGTGTTCACGCTCGCCTCGTGCCCGGCGTTCAACAGGACGATCACCGTGCTGACGATCTCGTCGTCGGACAGACGCTCGCCGTCGACCCGCGCCTCGACCAGAGCCGACACCATGTCGTCGCCCGGCTGCGCCCGCCGCTCGCCGATCAGAGTGCGGACGTACTCCTGAAACTCCGCCGCCGCCCGGTTCGCCGCCTCCGCCGCGGCGTCCGGAACGTCGAGCTCGTACATCTTCACCATCCGATGCGACCAGTCGAGTAGGTCGCGGTGCCGGTCGAGCGGGACGCCGAGCATGCGGCAGATCACGGCGATCGAGTACGGCTGGGCGTAGTCGTACAGGAGCTCCATCTCGCCTGCCTCGGCCAGCGGCGCCAGCAGCTCCGCCGCCAGCTCCCGTGCGGGCTCGCGTAACGCCTCGACGCTCCGCGGCGTGAAGGCGGCCGCGACGAGCTTGCGGATGCGTGTGTGGTCCGGGGGTTCCAGCCAGAGCAGGCTCCAGCGCTCGCTCTGCCAGAAGGCCTCCCAGCGGGGATCGAGCGGCGGGACGCCGATCTCCTCGGGCGTCAGTACGTGCCGAAAGTTGCGACCCAGGCGCTTGTCCCGCAGGCAGGCCCTGACGTCCTCGTGCCCCGCCACGAACCAGCGCTCACGACGCTCGTCGTAGAAGACCGGGGAACTCTCCCGCAGCCGATTGAGGGTGGGGTAGGGATCCTCGAGAAACGCCGGATCCGAGGGGTCGAAGGCGAGCGTCTCCGGCAGCGCCATCGCCTAACCATACGGCCGGATCGGGCGTCTTAGGTGAAAGCGGAGGCGGCAGGCAGTACGATCGCCTCTGGTCTATTTGAGAAGGGTCTCGAGGAGGAGGGAGAATCTTTTGAGCAAGCAACGACTGCTGCCGCTTGGGCTGGCCGCCCTTGTAGCCGTGATCCTCACGGCCGTGGGCTTCGTATCGAGCGGCGCTGCGGCACCCCAGGCCACGTTCAAGGCCGGCCTGGTCAGCGACGTCGGTCGCTTCAACGACAAGGGGTTCAACCAGAACCAGCTGACGGGGCTGAAGCGGGCCGCCAAGGTTCTGAAGGTCCAGTACCGGGCAATCGAGTCGCGCTCGGCGGCTGACTACCTGCCGAACATGGCCTCGCTCGCACGGGGCGGCTACAACATCGTCATCTCGGCCGGCTTCCTGCTTTCGGACGCGACGGAGGACGTCGCCGATCAGTTCCCGAACACGAAGTTCGCGATCACGGATTATTCGGTGCTCGCGTTCAAGCGGAAGCACACGAACATCGAGGGTCTGACGTACGCGACGCAGCAGAACAGCTACCTCGTCGGCTGCCTCGCCGCACACGTCGCCGCCCGACAGGGGAAGAAGAACATCAGCGTCGTCGGCGGCGTCAAGATCCCGCCGGTGGACACGTTCCTCGCGGGCTACAAGGCGGGCGCGCAGAAGTGCGTCCCCGGCACGACGGTTCAGATCGGGTACTCACAGGACTTCCTCGACCAGGCGAAGTGCAAGAGCATCGCCGAGAACCAGATCGACGCCGGCTCGCAGGTCGTCTTCAACGTCGCCGGCCCGTGCGGGCTCGGCGCGCTCGACGCGGCCAAGGAGCGCCGTCGCTGGGGCGTCGGCGTCGACGTCGACCAGTCGTTCCTCGGCAGCCACATTCTCACGAGCGCGGTCAAGAGGGTGGACGTCGGCATCTTCCTCGCCGTCAAGGGCGCGAAGACCGGCAAGGGCTACAAGGGCGGAAGCAACCTCGTCTTCAACCTGAAGAACGGCGGCGTCTCGCTCGGCAAGTTCAGCAAGAGGGCCAAGCTGAAGAAGGCCTGGCTGACGCAGATCAACACGCTCAAGGCGCAGATCATCGCCGGCAAGATCAAGCCGCCGACGACGGTCGGGTAGCACCCGCCTCAAACGATGCGACCAGAGCGGGCCTTCCGGCCCGCTCTGTTGTTTAATCGCCGGGTGGACGCGGCCCCGGTCCTCGAGCTCCGCGGGATCACGAAGCAGTTCCCGGGCGTGCTCGCCAACGACCACATCGACTTCGACCTGCAGCGCGGGGAGGTGCACGCACTGCTCGGCGAGAACGGCGCTGGTAAGTCGACGCTGATGAGCATCCTCTACGGCCTGTACACGGCCGACTCCGGTGAGATCCTGATGAACGGGAAGCCGGTCACGATCTCCACGCCGAAGGACGCGATCGAGCTCGGGATCGGGATGGTGCACCAGCACTTCATGCTCATCCCGGTCATGACCGTGACGGAGAACATCGTGCTCGCGCAGGAGCCGAAGCACGCCGGCGTGCTGCTCGACTACGACGCGGCCGCCAAGCGCGTGCGCGAGCTCTCGATGTCCTTCGGGCTCGCCGTCGACCCGCACGCGCGCATCGAGAAGATCACGGTCGGCCAGCAGCAGCGCGTGGAGATCCTGAAGGCGCTGTACCGCGGCGCGGAGATCCTGATCCTGGACGAGCCGACGGCGGTGTTGACGCCGCAGGAAGCGAAGGAGCTCTTCGAGATCATCGAAGGCCTGAAGAACCAGGGAAAGTCGATCGTCTTCATCAGCCACAAGCTGAACGAGGTGCTCGAGATCGCCGACCGGATCAGCGTGCTCCGCCGCGGCAAGCTGGTCGAGACGATTCCCCGCGAAGGCGCCACCGAGGCGGGGCTGGCCCGCTCGATGGTCGGCCGCGAGGTGCTGCTGCGCGTCGAGAAGAAGCCCGCGCAGCCGGGCGACCCGCTCTTGCGGGTGCAGGACCTCGTCGTCCGCGACGACCGCGGGCTGGAAGCCGTGCGAGGCGTGTCGTTCGCCGTCCGCTCCGGCGAGATCGTCGGCATCGCCGGAGTCGACGGGAACGGACAGAGCGAGTTGATCGACGCGCTGACCGGCCTGCGTCACTCCGCCTCGGGGGACATCCACGTCGGCGGCCACGATCTCCACCGCGCGACGGCACGGCAGGCGCTCGACGCGGGCATGGGCCACATTCCCGAGGACCGCCATCGCCGCGGGCTCGTGCTCGACTTCAACCTTGCCGAGAACCTCGTCCTGCACGACTACGGGAAGGAGCCCTTCTCGAAGCTCGGCTGGGTGAATCCTCGGCGCTGGTTCCGCTGGGCGCGCGGACTGCTGCAGGAATTCGACGTGCGCGGCGGCGGCCCGACGACGCGCGGCGGCTCCCTCTCCGGCGGCAACCAGCAGAAGGTCGTGGTCGCGCGCGAGGTGTCGCGCAACCCGAGCGTCCTGATCGCCGCGCAGCCGACACGCGGACTCGACGTCGGTGCGATCGAGTTCGTCCACCGGCGTCTCGTCGAGCAGCGCGACGCCGGGAAGGCGGTGCTGCTCGTCTCGCTCGAGCTGGACGAGATCCTCTCCTTGTCGGACCGGATCCTGGTGCTCTACGAGGGCCGCATCGTCGCCGAGTTCGCGCCGGACGTCAGTGAGGAGGAGGTCGGCATCGCAATGACCGGCGGCGGGCGGCGCGAGGCAGCTTGAGCGATCTCGAAGGCATCGAGCCCGACGAGGAGCTGCACCAGGCTCCGCTCGAACGCGACCCGGAGGCGTACGCACCATCGGTCGCCAAGAGGCTTGCGTTCTACCAGCGCGCCGGCGGCATCATCACGCCGTTCCTGACCGCGGTCTTCGCCTTCCTGATGGGCGGGATCGTCGTCGGCGCGACCGGACACAACCCGCTGCGCGTGTACAAGGCGATCTTCGAGGGCGCCGGCCTGAACTGGTTCCTGCACTTCGGCAACTACCACGTCGACGTCCCGCTCACGAACCACCACATCTGGTTCTGGTGGGACACGAACACGAACCACACCGCCGCCTACAACCTGACGCAGACGCTGCTCACGACGACGCCGCTGATCCTCACCGGCCTGGCGGTCGCGTTCGCCTTCCGGTGCGGCCTGTTCAACATCGGCGGCCAGGGCCAGTACCTGATGGGAGCGATCGTCGGCGTCTACGTCGGCTCGCGCTTCGTCTCGATGGGGCACTTCCAGCACGTGCTGCTCGCGGTCGTGCTCGCCGCCCTCGCGGGGGCGCTCTGGGGAGCGATCGCCGGCTTCCTGAAGGCGACCGTCGGCGCGCACGAGGTGATCACGACGATCATGCTCAACTGGATCGCGTACTGGGGCGGCAGCTACCTCTTCGGGCGCGACGGCCCGCTGCAGAACCACGTCGACAAGTCGATCCCGATCTCGGACGACATCGCCCAGAACGCGCACTTCCCCGACATCTGGGGCAACCCCGCGCTCCAGGCGCTGCACGCCGGCATCTTCGTCGCCCTCGCTGCGCTGATCGTCTTCTATCTCGTCCTCAACCGGACCACGCTCGGCTATCAGGTGCGGGCCGTCGGCTTCAACCCCGAGGCGGCGCGGTACGGCGGCATCAGCGTCGGCCGCAACTTCATCGTCGCGATGGCGATTTCCGGAGTGTTCGCCGGCCTCGCGGGCGGCCTCGACATCCTCGGCTGGCAGTTCCGGCTCGGCGTGCTCGACGTCCAGGTCTCGAACATCGGCTTCATCGGCATCGCCGTCGCGCTGCTCGGCCGCAACACCGCCGTCGGCGTCGGGCTCGCGGCGCTGCTCTTCGGCGGTCTGCTGACGGGGACCTCGACGCGCAGCCTCGACCCGGACATCTTCCCGCCGCAGCTGGCCGGCAACCTCGCGCTGATGATCCAAGCGCTGGTGCTGCTCTTCGTCGGCGCCGACCTTTTGATCATCTACATCTGGCAGGCGCGTCGGAAGCTGCGGCTGCCCGGCGCCGCTCGCGCCGCTCGGGAGTCGGCATGAGCGCAATGGAGTACGCCTCGCGCCTGCGCGAGCGCTGGCCGCGCGACGTCGCGATCGCGCGCGCCGGCGTCGTCATCGGCCTGCTCGCGTTCGTCGTCGCACTGCCGCCGTTCAGGGCGAACGCGCCGTGGGCTCCCGTGCTCGTCGGACTGATTGCAATCGCGGCGGGGATCTGGGTGCTCACGCGTGGGTTGCGACGTCCGGGCTGGACCGCGATCGGGTTCGGGCTCGTCGGCATCGCGTTGGGCCTGCTCGCGACGCAGGCCAGCACGAACAACCTCGATCAGGTCGTCGTCTGGTCGGCGCTATTGTCGGCGACGCTCGTGTGGGCGACGCCGCTGACGTTCGCCGCGCTCGGCGGCCTGTTCTGCGAGCGCAGCGGCGTCGTGAACATCGGGCTCGAGGGGATGATGCTGTCCGGCGCCTTCTTCGGCGCGCTCGGCGCCGACAAGTTTGGTCACTGGTGGATGGGACTGCTCACGGCGGCGGTGGCGGGCGCAGGCTTCGCGGCCGTGCACGCGTTCATGGCGATCCAGCTGCGCGCCGATCAGATCGTGAGCGGCGTCGCGATCAACTTCCTCGCCCTCGGCAGCACCGGCTACTTCTTCATCGACATCTACGGGGAGAACGGCACGCCGGGCGACATGCCCCGCATCCCCGACGTCAACGCCGACTTCCTCGGCAGCGTCTTCGGGCATCTGAACCTGATGATCTGGGTGTCGTTTGTGCTGCTGATCGTGGCGCACATCACACTCTTCCGGACACCGATCGGGCTGCGCATCCGCTCCGTCGGCGAGCATCCCCGGGCGGCCGACACCGTCGGCATCTCGGTCTACGCGACCCGGTACGCCGCCGTCATCCTCTCCGGCGTGCTGGCGGCGCTCGGCGGTGCGTACCTCTCGATCGGGTACCTCGGGTCGTTCAGCGAGAACATGACCGCCGGGCGCGGCTTCATCGCGCTCGCCGCGGTGATCTTCGGCAACTGGCGCCCGTTCGGCGCGTTCGCGGCGGCACTGCTGTTCGGCGGCTCGACGGCCCTCTCGTTCCGGCTGGCGCAGCCGTGGGGGAACGCGTCGGTCCTCTTCCAGTCCCTGCCCTACGTTCTGGTACTCATCGCGGTCACCGGTGTCACCGCTCGCCCGATCCCACCCGCGGCGGCCGGCCGTCCATACGTCAAGCAATAAGGCGCCGACTCGGCGGCGCCGCAGAGAGGCCGTGCGGGCTTTGCCCGCGCGGCCGTTTCACACACAATCTTGGATCGCACCCGCAACTTGACGTCGCCGGCGGCTCTGAGTAGAGCCCGCGCTTGGGTGGCGCTGCTGCTCGGGCTCTTGGGCTTGTTCGTGCTGCCTGCCGCTATCGAGGTCTCCCGGCGCTCGACCAGGGTCGAGCTGCTCGACGCCGCCTACGGGATCCCCGTCGCCTTCATCCTGGGGCTGTTGGCGCTGGTGATGTCCCGGCGGGCACGCGAGAATCTCCGCTGGCTCCAGCTTCGGGAGCAAGGGACAGCCGTCGCGAGCACGGCCGTCATCCTCGCTGCGCTCACGCTCTGCCTGGCAGTGACGGCCGCTCTTTCCATCGGTTTCTACGAATTGGTGCTGGTCTACCAACACTCGCGATGAATCGCCCTACAATGGGCTGCCGCCGTGTTCGAGATTGGGAACAGCCTCCGTGAGGCGCGCCTGCGCCAGACCCTCGACTTTCCCGAGATCGAGCAGGCGACGAAGATCCGCGCCAAGTACCTGCGGGCGCTCGAGGACGAGCAGTTCGACGTCCTCCCGGCCCAGACCTACGTCAAGGGCTTCCTGCGCTCGTACGCCGAATACCTCGGTCTCGACGGCCAGCTCTACGTCGACGAGTACAACTCCCGCTTCGTCGTCGGCGAGGAGGAGTCGCCGGCACGCCCTAGACGCTCGGCCCCGCCGTCGCGGGGCGTTCAGGTCCAGTCCCGCGTCGTTCTGCTGACGCTGCTCGGGATCGCTGCGGTGACGGCGCTCGTGATCGTCGCGTGGACGCGCGGAGAGCCACAGAAGAAGGAGCCGGTCGGGCTCGCCGGCACGCCAGGGCAGAAGCCGGCAGCGGTGACCCCGCTGCCGCGCGTCAAGGTCAACACGGTGCGCCTGATCGTCACCGCGAAGCGCGGCAACTGTTGGCTCGAGGTACACAGCGGCTCGGCAACGGGCCGCATCCTCTTCCAGGGCACGCTCGAGCTCGGACAGCGAAAGCTCTTCACCGGCCGCAAGCTCTGGATCACGCTCGACCGCCCGGAGAATCTCGGCACCGTCCTCAACGGGCACAGCCGCCGGCTCCCCGGCGGCGGCGTCAAGACGCTGATCGTCACGTCGCAAGGCATCCGCCCCGGCGTTTGACCCACGCTACGCGTCCAAGTTACGCGCCGCGGGCCACAACGCAGAGAGACGGTTAGTTCAGGTGCGAAGCGTCGTCGTCGTCACCGGCAGCGAGCTCGTCCGCGGCGACCGGACCGACCTCAACGGCCCCTTCCTGGCGCGCGAGCTGCTGCGGCTGGGCATCGAGCCCGCGCGGATCGAGATCGTCGGCGACCGCGAGGAGGAGCTGGCAAGCGCTCTCGCCGAGGGACTGGGCGCGGAGCTCTGCGTCGTCTCGGGCGGGCTCGGCCCGACGCACGACGACCGCACGGTCGAGCTGGTCGCGCGCAGCGCCGGCGTCGGGCTGCGGCTCGACGAGGGGCTGCACGAGCAGATCGGTGCGATCTCCCGCCGCTTCGCGGAGCGGATGGGGCGGCCGTACGTCGACTTCGAAGCGGGCGTGCGGAAGCAGGCGACCATCCCGGAGGGCGCGCTCTCCCTCGGTCTCGCCGGCACGGCGCCGGGGCTGGTGCTCGAGGCGGGCGCTTGCGTCGTCGTCGTCCTGCCCGGCCCGCCCGGCGAGCTGCAGCGGCTGTGGCGCGACGCGCTCGCATCGCCGCCGGTGCGCCGCGTGCTGGAGCGGGCGCAACCTCCCGAGCTGCGACTCTTGCGCTTCTTCGGAGCGAGCGAGTCGGCGGTGGCGAAGGCGCTTGCGGACGCCGGAGGCGACGGGGACGGTGTGGAGGCGACGATCTGTGCGCGCGACTTCGAGATCCACGTCGACCTCGTCGTCGAGCCGGGCGCGGAACGGCGGGCCGACGAGCTGTCGGCCCGGCTGGTGGCGCCGCTGGAGCGCTACTTGTTCAGCCGCGACGTCCGTCCGGTCGAGGAGCTCGTCCTCGATCTCTGCCTGGAGGAGGGGCTGACTCTGGCGACGGCGGAGTCGTGCACGGGCGGGATGGTCGCGCAGCGGCTTACGTCGGTGCCAGGCAGCAGTCAGGTCTTCTTGGGCGGGGTCGTGGCCTATGCGGACGAGGTGAAGGCAGCCGAGCTCGGAGTTCCGCGCGACGTGCTCGAGCGCCACGGCGCGGTCTCCGCCGAGGTCGCGGAAGCAATGGCGGCGGGGGCGCGTGAGCGACTCGGCGCGGATCTGGCGGTCGCCGTTACGGGCATCGCCGGACCGGGCGGCGGTAGCGAGGAGAAGCCGGTCGGCCTCGTCTACCTCCATGCGGAGGCGCCGTCCGGAGCTCGGAGCGCCGACTTCGTCTTTCCCGGCGACCGCGAAGGGATCAGGCGGCGAGCCACAGTGACCTCCCTCCACCTCGTGAGGCGACTTCTGACCCAGAGTCGCGACGAACCGGTATGAGTCTCCCGGCTAGCTTTGAAGGTCGTGAACGCGCACGACTCTTCTGCGCCCTGCGGCTCGCGGAGGGCGTCCTGGACTCGCTGTCCGAATGGCAGGCCGAACACATTCGCGGCGGCCGATCGGTATCGCGCGACCACTTGCACATCACGCTGGCCTTCCTTGGGCACCGGCCGATCGAAGAGCTCGCGGTGATCTGTGAGGAGACCCGCGCTGCTGCGGCTGCCGCGGAATCGATCCGCCTCAAGATCACGCGCTACCGCGAAACGCCGCGGGTCGGCATGCTCGTCCTCGAGGACGCTACGACCGTCGCCCATTCGACCGCACTCGCCTACGAGCTCCAGGCGCGGATGGAGGCGATTGGGATCCCCGCGCGTGAGCGTCGGCCGTGGCGGGCGCATGTGACCGTCGTCCGCTTCACCAAGCCGCTTCGGTTGAAACCGTCTCTCCCGGACCTGGGGGAGGTCGTGCCGTCCGACGCGGCTGTTTTCCTTTCTCGGTTACGGCCCTCCGGGGCCGAGTACTTTGTCGTCGAATCGTTCGCCCTAGGAGGTTGATGTCAGTGGATCGCGAGCAGGCACTGGATGTCGCTCTCGGCCAGATCGAGCGCCAGTTCGGCAAAGGCGCAGTGATGAAGATGAACGACCACGCGGCCGTCTCCATCGGCGCGATCTCCACGGGCTCGCTAGCACTGGACCTCGCGCTCGGCATCGGCGGGCTGCCGCGCGGGCGCATCGTCGAGGTCTTCGGCCCCGAGTCGTCGGGGAAGACGACGCTCGTCTACCACGTGATCGCCGAGGCTCAGCGCCGCGGCGGCATCTGTGCGTTCATCGACGCGGAGCACGCGATGGACCCGACGTACGCGAAGCGGATCGGCGTCAACATCGACGACCTTCTCGTCTCGCAGCCCGACACGGGTGAGCAGGCGCTCGAGATCGCGGAGCTGCTGATCCGCTCCGGCGCGCTCGACGTCGTCGCCGTCGACTCGGTCGCGGCGCTGACGCCGAAGGCCGAGATCGAAGGCGAGATGGGCGACTCGCACGTCGGCCTGCAGGCACGGCTGATGTCGCAGGCGCTGCGCAAGCTCGCCGGGACGCTCAACCGCACCGACACGATCTGTCTCTTCACGAACCAGCTGCGCGAGAAGATCGGCGTCATGTTCGGCAACCCGGAGACGACGCCGGGCGGCCGGGCGCTCAAGTTCTACTCGTCGGTGCGGCTCGACATCCGCCGCATCGAGACGCTCAAGGAAGGCGTCGAGGCAATCGGCAACCGTGTGCGCGTGAAGGTGGTGAAGAACAAGGTCGCGCCGCCGTTCAAGCAGGCCGAGTTCGACATCATCTACGGCTCCGGCATCTCGTGGGAGGGCACGGTGCTCGACGCCGGGCTGGAGCGGAAGATCGTGCAGAAGTCAGGCTCGTACTTCTCCTTCGACGAGGAGCGGCTCGGTCAGGGACGCCAGAACGCGACGGCCTTTTTGCGCGAGCATCCCGACGTCTGCCAGGGGATCCTTGCGAAGATCCAGGTCGAACTGGGCCCGGAGCAGGTCGCATCCGCACGCCTGCTGCCGGTCGCCGATCCGGAACAGAACGGCAAGGTGCAGGCCGAGCCCGACAAGGTCGGCAAGGCCGCCGCGAAGAACACGTAATTGCCGACCGTCACCGCGCTGCGCGAGGACCGGCGCGGCCGCGTCGCGGTCGACCTCGACGGTGCGCGTTGGCGCGTGCTGCCGCTCGACGTGGTCGTGCGGGCCGGGCTCGCAGAAGGCCGGATCCTCGACCGGCCGGCGTTGCGGCTTCTGCGCCGCGAATTGCGGCGCGCCGAGGCCCTTCAGGTCGCCGGCCGCGCCCTCCGCGGACGCGACCTCTCGCGGCGGCGCCTCGCCGAGCGGCTGGAACGGGCGGCCGTGGCGCCGGGGACGGCGGCCGAGTCGTTGGAGGCGCTAGAACGTGCAGGCCTCGTCGACGACCGCCGCGTCGCGCGCGGGAGGGCGGAGGCGCTGTCCGAACGGGGCTACGGTGACGAGGCGATCCGGCACCGGCTGCGGGCAGAGGGACTCGATCCGGAGCCGGTCGAGGAGGCCCTGGCGGGCCTCGAGCCTGAGCTCGAGCGCTCTCGGCGGCTCGTGGCGCGCCGCGAAGCCGGGCCGCCGACGGCCCGATACCTGGCGGCGAGGGGCTTCGGCGAGGAGGCCGTCGAGGCCGCGCTTTTGGACAGGAGGGCTGAGCAGCGATAGGATGAGAGTTGTCTCATCCGACGATTTGCCTGCATAGCGACGTTTTCCGAATCTCGATCGAAGTTCTGAAACTCATGTCCATCACCGACCAGCGCGACAACGAAAGGCTCTTGACAGCGGCGAGCTAGCCGACCGCTTCTCGAGCCGCGCTGGCGGCTCGCTTCACCCGATTCGGGACATCCCGTGCCGGCCGACCGCCGGGTCAGGCACCGCGGCAGTGCCGCGGACAACCGACCCAGGAGCTGTCCATGCTGGTCGCAATCGGGATACTGATCGGACTGATCGTCGGGGGCGCGGGGGTTGCGGTCGCGGTCGGCGTGCTCGGAAAGTCGCGCCTCGGCGAGGCGGCGCAGCAACGGAAACAGCTGCTCGAAGAGGCCACGCGCGAGGCCGACACGCTTCGCCGCGAGGCGCAGATCAGCGCGCGCGAGGAGGCCGTGCACCTGCGTGCCGAGATCGACCAGGAAGTCGCCGAGCACCGCTCGAGGATCGTCAAGGTCGAGGAGCGCGTGCTCACGAAGGAAGAGGAGATCGACAACAAGCTGACCGAGCTCGCTCGCCGGGAGCAAGGATTGGCCGATCGCGAGACGCACCTTCGCCAGCTGCAGGACGAGCACAAGGAGGCACGCGAGGAGCAGCTCGCCGAGCTCGAGCGGATCTCAGGCATGACCGTGAACGAGGCGAAGCTCTCGCTGCTCGAGCGCTCCGAGGATCTCGTCCGGCACGAGCTCGCGAGACGTGTCCGTCAGCTGGAGGAGGAAGCACGCACGGAGGCGAAGCGTCGCGCGCGCAACCTCGTCGCAGATGCGCTGCAGCGCGTTGCCGCGAGCCACGCGGCGGAGACGACGGTGTCCGTGGTCGAGCTCCCGTCCGACGACATGAAGGGGCGGATCATCGGCCGTGAGGGTCGCAACATCCGCGCGCTCGAGCATCTGACCGGCGTCGACTTCATCATCGACGACACGCCGCAAGCCGTCGTACTCTCGTCCTTCGACGGCATCCGCCGCGAGATCGCGAAGCTGACGCTCTCGAAGCTGATCGAGGATGGCCGTATCCACCCGGCCCGGATCGAGGACACCTACTACCAGTCCAAGGCGGAGATCGACGACCACATTACGCAGGCCGGCGAGCAGGCGGTGTTCGAGGCCAACTGCGGAGAGTTCCACGAGGAGCTCGTCAAGATCCTCGGGCGCCTGCGCTACCGCACGAGCTACGGGCAGAATGTGCTGAAGCACACGCTCGAAGTCGTGCACCTCGCCGGGATCATGGCGTCCGAGGTCGGCGCGAGCGTCAAGGTGACGAAACGCGCCGCGCTGCTGCACGACCTCGGCAAGGCGATGACGCACGAGGTCGAGGGCTCGCACGCGTCGATCTCGGCGCAGCTCGCGCGGCGCTACGGGGAGTCCCAGCACGTCGTGCACGCGATCGAGGCGCACCACTACGAGGCCGAGCCGCAGACCGTGGAGGCGGTGCTGCTGATCGCGGCCGACGCGATCTCGGCGTCGCGACCGGGCGCTCGCGGGGAGAGCCTCGAGCACTACATCAAGCGGCTCGAGTCGCTGGAGGAGCTCGCCGCGCAGAAGCCTGGCGTCGACAAGGTCTACGCGCTGCAGGCCGGCCGCGAGATCCGCGTGATCGTCCGGCCGGGCGAGGTCGACGACGACGACGCGATCCTGCTCTCGCACGAGATCGCGCGTGAGATCGAGGACCAGCTCGAGTATCCGGGGCAGGTGAAGGTCACGGTCATCCGCGAGAGCCGCGCGATCGACGTGGCGCGCAACGTCACCAACGGCGGCGGCCAAAGCGAGCCCGTCCCGGCACCCGAAAGCGTCCCCGCACCCGAGGACGTCCCAACGCCCGAACCCCAGGTACAGCCCGACCAGGCTGCTTGACTTCGCGCGTGCGCGAAAGACGAACGCCAAGGCCGCAGGCTAACGCGGGCGAAGCCGCGTTAGCCGGAGGCGAACTCACGCCGATCGGGACGCCGAAGGCGCCACGGTCGGCGGACCACACCAGTCCTACCCGAAACTTTGAAAGAGTGCGCGGGCCTCGCCCGCGCACGTTCCCGCGAAGCGGCGTGCCCAACTTCCGTGTGAAAGCGCAGCTTTCGCACGGATCGCCTAGTTTCGCTTGGCCAAGGCAGCGAGCGTGCCGAGGCCGATGAACGCGACGCCGGAGCCGTAGCTCAGCGCGCGGCGCCTCCGGCGCAGGAGGTCGCCGATCGTCCCCGCCGCCAGCGCGTAGAGCGAGTCGGTGACCAATCCGAGCCCGACGAAGACGAAGCCGAGGATGAGCGCCTGTGACCAGACGCCGCCGCGGTCGGGGTCGACGAACTGGGGGAGGAAGGCGAGGAAGAAGAGCGCGGTCTTCGGATTGAGGATGTTGACGACAGCGCCTCGCACGAAGGCACGGCGCCGCGACTCGCGGCGACGGCCGACGTCCGGAGCGTCACTCCGGTCGAGCAGCTTGCGGATGCCGACGTAGATCAGGTAGGCGGCACCGGCGTACTTGACGACGCTGAACGCGACGGCCGACGCGACGATCAGCGCCGAGAGGCCCACCGTCGCGGCCGTGACGTGAACGAGCGTGCCAAGGTGAATCCCGGCCACGGACGCGAGCCCAATCCGGCGCCCCTGCTCGGCGCTCTGGACGACCACGTAGATCACTGCCGGACCCGGGATCAGCAGCAGGGCAATCGCGGCGAAGCTGAAGAGCAAGAGCGCGGTCGAGTCCGGAAAGACCATAGGCCAGATTCTGCCGACAGCCGCCCATCACCCCGGCCGCACGGAAGCAAACAGCCGCCAACCAGCCTGGAGCGCGCGAGCTCAGTCACCGCCGGAAAGCGCACGCTTTCCGGCGGCTACCATCTGGCCCGTGCGCCGGTACCACGTCACGACGTTCGGCTGCCAGATGAACGCTCACGACAGCGAGCGGATCAAGGGCATGCTCGAGGAACTGGGCCTCGGGGAGGCGCCGTCGCAGGAGGACGCCGACATCCTTGTCTTCAACACCTGCACGATCCGGGAGAAGCCCGACACGAAGTTCGCCGCGCATCTCGCGCAGGCGGCCGCGCTGAAGCAGCACGACCCCGACAAGGTGATCGCCGTCGGTGGTTGCTACGCAGAGGCGCAGCGCGAGCGGCTGTTCGAGCTGTACCCGTACGTGGACGTCGCGTTCGGGCCCGGCTCGATCCCGCATCTCGGCGAATGGCTGGGCGCGGGCGGTGTCGGGGGCAACGCACCCGACGCGATTGCGCGCGGGCGATTCGGTCTCGACGACCGCAGCTTCGCCGGCGAGCTGCCGATGCATCGCGAGCGTCCGTTCCAGGCCTGGGTCCAGATCTCGATGGGCTGCAACTCGAAGTGCGCGTACTGCATCGTCCCGGCCGTGCGCGGGCGCGAGGTCAGTCGCCGGCCGGGAGACGTGATCGCGGAGGTGACCGGGCTCGCCCGCGACGGCGTGCGGGAGCTGACCCTGCTCGGCCAAAACGTGAACTCGTGGGGCCGCGACCTGGCCCCGGACATCCGCACCGAGTTCGGCGAGCTCCTGCGGGCCTGCGACGGCGTCGAGGGAATCGAGCGGATCCGCTTCACGAGCCCGCATCCCAAGGACTTCCGCCGGCCCGTGATCGAGGCGATGGCGGAGTGCGCTGCGGTCTGCGAGCACGCGCACCTGCCACTGCAGTCCGGCTCGTCGCGCATCCTGAAGGCCATGCGCCGGACGTATGGCCGCGACCGGTACCTGCGCCTCGTCGACGAGCTCCGTGACGCCATCCCCGACCTGTCGCTGACAACCGACCTGATCGTCGGCTTCCCCGGCGAGACCGAGGGCGACTTCCATGAGACGATCGAGCTCGTGCAAGAAGTCGGGTTCGACGGCGCATTCACTTTCGTCTACTCGCCGCGCGCCGGCACCGAGGCGGCCGCGATGGAGGATCAGATCCCGGAGGAGGTCAAGCGCGACCGGATCGAGCGGTTGATCGACGTCGTCCAGCATGTGGCCGCGACGCGCAACGCCGAGCGCGTCGGCCGCATCGAGGAGGTGCTCGTCGAGGGGACGAGCCGTACCGATGCGTCGCTGCTACGCGGACGCACGCGCCGCAACACGACCGTCAACTTCCGCGGCAGCGCGTCCGCGGGCGAGCTCGCCGACGTGCGCATCGACGACGCGACCTCGACGACCCTGCGCGGCGTGCAGGCCGTCCCGGTCGCCGCCTGATGCGAGTCCTCGTCACCGGATCGAGCGGCCAGATCGGCACCAACCTCGCGCTGCGCCTGCAACAGGACGGCCACGAGGTGTTCGGCGTCGACAAGCGCCTGAACGCGTGGACGGACGACTTCCGCTACTTGCTGCAGGACCTGACGTTTCCGGGCGGCCTCGGCGACGACTATCCGCCGGCCGACGTGATCGTGCACCTCGCTGCACACGCGAAGGTGCACGAGCTCGTGCGCGAGCCGCGCCGCGCGCTCGAGAACGCGATCATGACGTTCAACGTCCTCGAGTACTGTCGCGCGAACGACCTTCCGCTCATCTTCTCGTCGACGCGCGAGGTCTACGGCGACGTCCACCGCTTCGAGGAGTACGGCGAGGCGACAGCGGACTTCGCGTTCACGGAGAGCCCGTACTCGGCGTCGAAGATCGCCTCGGAAGCGCTGATCTACTCGTACGCGCGCTGCTACGGGCTGCGCTACCTCGTTTTCCGGTTCTCGAACGTCTACGGCCGCTACGACAACGATCTCTCGCGGATGGTGCGCGTGATCCCGCTGTTCACGCACCGCCTGATCCACAACCAGCCGATCACGATCTACGGCGGCAGCGACAAGACGCTCGACTTCACGTACATCGACGACTGCGTCCACGGCCTCGGGCGCGGGGTGGAGGAGCTCGCCGCCGGCGACGTCGTCAACGAGACGATCAACCTCGCCTACGGCCAGGGGAACACACTCGTCCGGGCGGCGGAGCTGATTGCGGGCGAGCTCGGGGTCGAGCCGCAGATCGGCTTCACGCCGTCTCTGCTAGGCGAGGTAACGCACTACGTGGCCGACATCCGCAAGGCGCGTGATCTGCTCGGCTGGGAGCCGCGCGTGCCGCTCGACGAGGGCATCCCGCGCGCGGTCGCCTGGTTCCGCGAGCACCCGGAGCACGCCGCCGACTTCGTGGGCGACTGGGTGCCGCAGGAAGCCGACTTCAAGCTTGCCGTCTCATAGGAGCGTCTTGTATCGCTTCAAGCGTGTCGACCGGTCATCTCCGACGAACGGCGGGCATAGCCCGCCGTTCTGAAACCGGCGTCGCAAGACGGCGCCTCGGCGTCATCGCGGTCTTCGGCCCGACCGCGTCGGGCAAGACGGCGGTCGCGGAGGCCGTCGCCGACCGACTCGGCGGCGAAGTCGTCTCCGCAGACTCGATGCAGGCGTACGACGGCCTGCCGATCCTCACGGCCCAGCCGGACCGACCGACGCGCCTCGTCGGGATCTGGCCGCTCTCGCACGAGGGCTCGGTCGCGGAATACGCCGTGCGCGCCCACGCGGCGATCGACGAGCTGCTCGCGGCCGGCCGGACACCCGTCGTCGCCGGCGGCACCGGTCTCTATCTCCGCGCCGCTCTCGTGGACCTCGGCCTGCCGCCGGCGCCTCCGCCCGACCTCCGCGCACACTGGGAGGAGGTCTACGACCGGCTCGGTGCCGAGCGCGCGCACCAGGTGCTGGTGGAGCGCGACCCCCAAACCGCGGCGCGCCTCCACGCGAACGACCGCCGCCGCGTCGTGCGCGCGCTCGAGCTGACGGAGCTCGGCTCGTCGCTGCGCCCCGACGCCGACCGCCTCTGGACGCACGACGTGCGGCACGACACGATCGTGTTCGGCCTCGACGTCCCGAGCGAAGTCCTGCTCGAGCGCATCGAACGGCGCGCCCGACAGATGTTCGACGCCGGGGTCGTGGAGGAAGCGCACGCCGCGCTCGCGGGGGACGTGTCGTCGACCGCCGCCCACGCGCTCGGGCTACGTGAGGTCGTCGACCTGCCGCGCGCGAAGGCGCTCGAGGCGCTGATCGTCCGCACACGGCGTTACGCCGCGTACCAGCGCAAGTGGATGCGACGCATTCCGGGCCTTGTTAGCGTCAACGGGGATCGCCCGCCCGGCGAGGTCGCCGATGAGATCGTCCAAGTGGCACGCACTCGGGAACGTCTACCTGCTGGTCGAGCAGGCTGATGCGCTGACGCCGGAGCGCGCCCGGGAATTGGCGCGCGACACCGACGGCGTCCTCGAGCTCAAGGGCACCGAGGTGAAGGTGTGGAACCCGGACGGCTCGGTCGCGGAGATGTCCGGCAACGGCGCACGCATCGCGGCGGCCTGGCTCGCGCGCAAATCCGGAATGCGCGACGTAACTCTGCGCGTAGGCGAACGTGACCTCAGCGCGACCGTCGACGGCGAACAGGTCACGCTCGACGTCGGGCCCGTTGAGGTCGGCGAGCCCGAGACGATCGACGTCGACGGAGAACGCGTGGAGTTCACGCCGGTCTCCGTCGGTAACCCACACGCGGTCGTACGTCGCGATCCGGGTGACGTGCGGCGGCTCGGCCCGTTGCTCGAGCGCCATCCGCGCTTCCCGGATCGCACGAACGTCCAGCTCGTCCGCCTCGACGGCGAGCACGACTTGACCGTCGGCGTCTGGGAGCGCGGCACGGGGGAGACGCTCTCGTCCGGAACGAGCTCGGTCGCGGCCGCCGCGGCGGCGATCGCGAACGGATGGTGTGCGAGCCCGGTGACCGTCCACATGCCCGGCGGCGACCTGTACGTCGAGCTCGCCGACGGCGAGGCGCGCCTAACCGGCCCTGCCGTCGAGCTCGCGTAAGGCGTCGTTGAGGCTGACCTTCAGGTCGGTCGCCTCGCTGCGCCAGCCGACGATCAGCGCGCAGGCGAGCTGATACGTCCCGGCTGGGAACTCCTTCGGGCGCGTGCCCGGCACGACGATTGCGCGTGGCGGCACCGAGCCGCGGTGCTCGACTGGGTCGCTTCCGGTTACGTCGATGATCGGGACGGACGCGGTCAGGGACACGTTCGGCCCCAAGACCGCGCCGGCGCCAACACGTACGCCCTCAGTGAGGATGCAGCGCGAGCCGATGAACGCGCCGTCCTCGACGATCACGGGCGTCGCACCCGGCGGCTCGAGCACGCCGCCGATGCCGACGCCGCCCGCGAGGTGCACGTCCGCGCCGATCTGGGCTCCCGACCCGACCGTCGCCCAGGTGTCGACCATCGTGCGAGGGCCGACCCAGGCGCCGATGTTCACGTAGCTCGGCATCATCACGACGCCGGGCGCGAGATACGCACCGTACCTTGCGACGGCGGGCGGGACGACGCGCACGCCGAGCTCTTCGTAGTTCCGCTTCAGCGGGATCTTGTCGTGGTACTCGAACGGGCCGACCTCCTGCGGCTCCATCCGGCGGGAGCGGAAGTATTCGAGGATCGCCTCCTGGGCCTCGGAATTCACGCGCCACTCGCCGTCGACGGGCTCGGCGACGCGCACCTCGCCGCGGTCGAGCGCCGCGATGATCTGGTCGACGTTCACAAGACGTGCTCGAGGATGGTGGCGGCGCGCCGGCACTCCTCCTCTGTAGGAACGAGCGCGAGGCGGACGTAGCCCTCGCCCGCGGGGCCGAAGAACGTCCCCGGCGAGACGATCAGCCCGTGCTCGAGCAACCGCTCGGCGAAGTCGCCCGACGGGGCCTCGATCCAGAGGAACATCGTCGCCGACCGGCCGCCCGCGATGCGCAGCCCCTTGCGTTCGAGCGTCGGCAGCAACGCCTCGCGCTTGCGTCGGTACGCGTCGCGCGTACGCTCGACGTGCCTCTCGTCGTTCCACGCGACGACCGACGCCCGCTGGACGAACTCCTGCGGCGCGGTTCCCACCGAGGGACGGTATTGCTTCAGCGCCGCGATCAGATCGGCGTCGGCCGCGACGAAGCCGGAGCGATACCCCGTCATCGACGAGCGCTTGCTGAGTGTGTTGAAGACGACGACGTTCCCGTGCTCGCGTACCTCGAGCGCGGAGTGGGGTGGTGAGTCGAACCACAGCTCTGAGTACGCCTCGTCGCAGGCGAGCAGGAACCCGTGCTCGCGCGAAAGCTCTGCGGCGCGCAGGAGGAACTCGAGCGGAGCGACGGCGCCGGTCGGGTTGTTCGGGTAGTTCAGCCAGACGATCGCGGCGCGCTCCCATGTCTCCTCGGGCACCTCGTCCAAGTCGGGCAGGAAGCCGTCTCGCTCGTAGAGCGGCAGCTGCTCGACCTCCGCGCCGGCGAAGGTCGCCCCGCGATCGGGGACCGGATAGCCGGGCTGCGTCGTGACGACCAGCGGCCTGTCGCCGTCGCGGTCGACGACGACCTGGGCCAGGAGGAAGATCGCCTCCTTCGAACCGTAGGTCGGGACGATCTCGGTGTCCGGGTCCAGCTGCACGCCGAAGCGGCGTTCGCACCAGCCGCCGACGGCCTCGCGCAGCTCCGGCAGTCCCTCGGCGAGCGGATAGGTCGAGATCTCCGTCAGGCTGTCCGCGAGCGCGCGCCTGATCATCGGGTCGGTCGGCTCGCGCGGGTCGCCCTTGCCGAAGTCGATCAGCTCGACTCCTTTGGCGGCCAGGCGTCGCTTCGCCTGCTCGAGCTTGACGAACGGATAGGTGCCGGTCGCGGCGAGGGCGGGGGAGAGCTGCATCGTGCGCCATAATTGCAGTCGTGATCCAACGCCAGCCGGACCCCGCGCTGGAGCGTGGGTTCATCGCAGCCGTGCTGGCTCAGGGAGTCGATTCCGAGGACGAGCTGGCCGAGCTACGGGAGCTTGCGCGCACCGCGCTCGTCGAGCCCGTCGGGGCGCTCGTGCAGCACCGCCCGCGGCCGGAGCGCCGGACCTACCTCGGGAAGGGCAAGCTGGAGGAGCTCAAGCGGACGTACCGCGAGTCGGGCGCCGAGGTGCTCGTCGTGGACGACGAGCTCGAGCCGTCCCAGCAGCGCACGCTCGAGGACACGCTCCAGGCCCGCGTCGTCGATCGCACGCAGCTCATCCTCGACATCTTCGCGCAGCACGCCGTCAGCGCCGAGGGCAAGCTGCAGGTGGAGCTCGCACAGCTCGAGTACAACCTCCCGCGCATGCGCGGCATGTGGCAGCATCTCGAGCGCCTCGGCGGCGGCGTCGGGACGCGCGGGCCCGGCGAGTCGCAGCTGGAGACCGACCGCCGCATCGCGCGCCGGCGGGTCACGCTGCTGCGGCGCAAGCTCAAGGAGCTGCGCAAGCAGCGCGAGGTGCGGCGCAAGGAACGCCAGCGCGCCGAGGCTCCGACCGTCGCGCTCGCCGGCTACACCAACGTCGGGAAGTCCACGCTGCTGAATGCGCTCACCGACGCGTCCGTGCCGGTGAACGACCGCTTGTTCGAGACGCTCGATCCGACGACGCGCGGTTTCGAGCACGACGGCCGCAAGTACCTCGTGACCGACACGGTCGGCTTCATCCGCCGCCTGCCGACGCAGCTGGTCGAGGGTTTCGCGGCAACGCTCGAGGAAACGCTCGTCGCTGATCTGGTGTTGCACGTGGTCGATGCCTCGGCTGAGGACGACCGCCTGGACGAGCAGGACCATGCGGTCGCATCCGTCCTGCGCGACATCGGTGCGCACGAGCTGCCCCTCGAGATCGTGATCAACAAGATCGATGCGGTCGATACGGTGCGACGCCGGCGCCTGGCGAACCTCTTCCCCGACGCGCTCCAGGTGTCCGCGCTGACCGGTGAGGGACTCGACGAGCTGCGCGAGCGGGTCGCGGCGCGCTTCTCCGACCGGTTCGAGTCCGTCCACCTTTTCCTGCCTTATGAGGACGGCGGCAAGCTTGCCGAGCTCTACTCGCTTGGCGCACCCATAGAGGAGCGCGAAGATCAGCCCGACGGCGTGCTCGTTCGCGCGCGCCTACCGCGCCGCGAACTGCGTCGCTTCGCGCGGTACCTCGTCGCTTGATCGAGCTGCCGATCCAGCGCCTGCGCGCAGACGCGGTCGTGCCGAAGCGTGCGTACGAAGGCGACGCCGGACTCGATCTCGCGGCGTGCGAGCGCGTCGAGCTCGCGCCCGGCGAGCGTGCGGTCGTGGGCACGGGCTTGGCAGTGGCGATTCCAGAGGGATACGCCGGGTTCATCCAACCGCGGTCCGGCCTCGCGGATCGTCACGGCATCACGATCGTCAACTCGCCGGGACTGATCGACTCCGGCTATCGCGGCGAGCTGAAGGTGATCGTGCTCAACACCGACGCGACGCACGGATTCGTCGTCGAGCCGGGAATGCGGATCGCACAACTCGTCGTGCTCGAGCTTCCCGACGTCGAGCTCGTCGTGCTGGACGAGCTGCCGGCCACGGAGCGAGGCGTGCGCGGCCACGGATCCTCGGGGTCGTGATGGGCGTCGAGCCGCGTATCCGTGTGTCGGCGATCCTCCGCTGGAGAGGCAGGGTCCTGCTGTGCCGGCACGAGAAGCCGGGCAGGGAGTACTGGCTGCTGCCGGGCGGCGGCGTCAACTCCGGCGAGAGCCTCGTCGACGCTCTCCATCGCGAGCTCGCCGAGGAGATCGGGATCGACGAGGACCTCCCGGTGGAGGGCCCGGTCGCGATCGTCGATTCGATCGCGCCCGTGCGGAGCTTCGCCGCGAAGCACGTGGTGCACATCATCTTCGCCGGTGACCTCGGCGCGCGCTCGCTCGAGGCCGTCACGTCACAGGACGCCGCAGTGCGAGGCCACCGGCTCTTCGAGGTCAACGACCTCGACGGTGTCGTCCTGCATCCGCCGATCCAGCGCTTCCTGAGCCGCTGGCAGCCCGGCGACCCAGCCGTCTACCTGGGCGCGCTGTGGGCCCCTTGACGCCCTAGCACTCCTAAGCATAGCATTCCTAGGTATGAGCCAAACGCTGAAGGGCTTTCTGGATCCGTTGATCCTGGCGGTGCTCGCGGACGAACCGCTGCACGGTTATGCAGTCATCGAGGAGCTGAAGCTCCGGAGCGGGGGAGAGCTCGACCTGCCCGAGGGGACGGTGTACCCCGCGCTGCACCGGCTCGAGCGTCGGGGCATGCTGCGAAGCAGCTGGATCCGGGCTGAGGGGCGGCGGCGCCGCTTGTACCGCCTGACGGCAGGCGGACGGAGGGAGCTCGAGTCCAGTACACAGGAGTGGCGCAGCTTCGCGCGCGTCGTCGACGGAGTGCTCACGTGATCGAGGAGCTCGGGCGCGAGCTGACGGCCGTCGGAATTCGCGGGCGGCAGCGCGAGCGCATACTGGCGGAGCTCGCGGATCACCTCGCGTGCAATCCCGACGCCCAGCTCGGGGATCCGCGGAGCCTCGCAGCTCAATTCGCGGACGAGCTCGCGACGGATGGGACGCGGCGAACGGCGCTGTGGACGTTCGGGGCCCTGGTAGTCACAGCGTTCGCGGTCGTCGGTGCACAGGCGTCGTTGCCGACGATTCCGGACATCGCAGGTGGCCGCTCGGCGCTGCTCGGAGGCGCCGCGGTGCTTGCTGTAATCGCCGGCGCGCAGGTCGCGTTCGCGGCCGGCTGTCTCGCCGCGCTGCGCGGGCTGCGGCTCGGAGGCGCGCACGAGGTCACGCTCGTGCGACGCCGGATCGCGGTCGCGCTCGGCGCCGGCTCCCTGACGGCGGGCGGCAGCGCCCTCTACGCGGTGAACTTCTGGGGGATCGTGCCGACGTGGTGGGCCGTGCTCGCAGTCGCCGGTGCGGGGGCCGCCGGACTTTCGCTCGGGGCGGCCGCGTTCGCCTACGCGCGCGACGCTTCGTTGGAGATGTCGCGGCGGGAACCGGCCCGCGGGCTCAGTGCGGACCTCGGGCCGTTCGCACGCCCCTCGGCAATCGGGGCAGTGGCAGTGCTCGCGATGCTGGCCGGGACGTCCGTCGTGGAGGGCTCGGTGATCGAGGGGCTGATCCGCGCGGCCTTCGAGGGAGCGCTCTTCGCGATGTGCTTCGTCGCCTTCCGTCGCCCGCTCGCCCTTACGGACTAGGCGGAAGGTTTGTCAAGGATCCCGCGTCGGCGATTCCCGGGAGGTTAGTTAGGACGGCAGCGCGGGCTAAGCCGGCACTGCCTCTCTGCGGCGCCGCCGAGTCGGCGCCTTAGCGGCGTCCGCCCCGGGCGCGCGCCCGTGACGCCGAGACGGCGTGGGCCTCGTCTTCCAGGCCGTCGGGAAGCGGCCGAAGCTCCGGTGGTTCGCCAAGCCGGCGGGCGAGGGCCTGCGCAAGCAGCCAGTCGGCGAACCACGGATTCCTCGGCAGCAGTGGGCCGTGCAGGTACGTGCCGACGGCGCGGCCGATGCGACAGCCTTCCCAACCGCTCTCGCCGTCGTTGCCGAAGCCCGCGACGACGCGGCCGAGCGGCTCGGCTCCTGCGTCCAGCTTGGTGCGGCCGGCGTGGTTCTCGAAGCCGGCGAGCGTCCGGCGCACCCCCGGCTCCAGCTCGCACTCGAGCAACACGTCGCCGATCATCCGCGTGTCGCCGGCGACGGTCTCGAGCGGGAACAGCCCGATGCCGGGGAGCTCGGCGCCGTGGAAGTCGCGATACGAGCGCCCGAGCAGCTGATAGCCGCCGCACACGGCGAGCACCGCCGCACCGCCCGTGACCGCCTCGCGCAGGCCGTCCGCCTTCGCCGCCAGGTCGTCTGCAACCAGCGCCTGCTCGCGGTCCTGCCCGCCGCCCACGTAGAGGAGGTCGTGCTCGCCGGGCCGCACGGACTCGCCCACGGAGATCGTGCGCACCTCAACCTCGTGCCCGCGCCATGCCGCGCGCTGCGTAAGCACTGCGATGTTGCCGCGGTCGGCGTAGATGTTCAGGTAGTCCGGATACAGATGCCCGACCACGACCTTCACGCCGCGCGCTCCCAGTATGGACGGACGAATCCGCGCCCGGCGACGATCTTCCGCAGGGCGAGCATCGCCGTGTAGGTCGGGAGGACGACGAGCTCGCCGCCTGCCGGCGTCAGCTCGAGTCCGCGGTCGAGGGCTCGTTCGAGCGAGGGCACGACCTCGATGGCGTCCGCGCCGAGGCCGCCGTATTTGAAGCGGAGCGCAAGCTCGGCCGCGCGCTCGCCCGTGGCGATCAGCCGGTCGAGCCCGCCGAGTAGCGGCTCGAAGTCCACGTCCCAGATCCAGGAGATGTCTCGGCCGTCGGCGATCGCATCGTTCAGGGCGACGACCGCGAGTGACGGTGCACCGCCGTCGACGATCGTCCTGACCGCCTCGTTCGCGCCGGCGGGATTCTTGATCAGCAGCATCAGCAGGCGGCGGTCGCCGACGGCGATCCGCTCGAAGCGGCCGAAGGCCGCGCTGAACCGTCCGAGGCCCTCCGCGATCTCGTCGAGGGACGCACCGAGCAAGCCGGCGAGCGCGGCCGCGGCAAGCGCGTTGTAGACGTTGTAGAGCCCTGGAACCTGGAGGCGGACGTCGCGCGCGCCGGCCGGCGTCTCGAGGCGGAACGCGACTGCCTCGAGCCCGTGCAGCTCGATCGAGCGCGCCGTGACCGTCCGCGCCGGACGGCCGTGGCCACACTCCGGACAGCGGTAGTCGCCGAGGTGGCCGACGTACGCGGCGGCATAGGCGTACGGAGCCCCGCAGCGCACGCAGTACTTCGAATCGGCGGCATGCTGCAGGGACGGGCGCGCGACCGACGGGTCGTCGACGCCGAAGACGACCGCGTCCGGCCGCTCGCGGGCGAGCTCGCCGATCTGCGGATCGTCGCCGTTCAGTGCCAGCGCAGCGCTCGGCGGCAGCGCTCGCACCGCCGCGCGCCAGCCCGCCGCGACGTGCTCGAGCTCGCCGTAGCGGTCGAGCTGGTCGCGGAAGAGATTGCCGAGGCAGACCGCACGCGGATGGACTCGCTCGGCGACCTCCGGCAGCGCCGCCTCGTCGACCTCGAACAGTCCAAGCTGCGCGCCGTGCGCATCGAGCAGCGTGGAGGCGACGCCCGACACCAGGTTCGCGCCCGAGCTGTTGTGAGCGAGCCGCACACGCCCCCGCAGGATCTCCGCCGCCATGGCCGCGGTCGTCGTCTTGCCGTTGGTCGCGGAGACGAGCGCCGACCCGAGCGGCAGGCGCGCCGCGAGCCGATCGACCGCGGCCGGGTGAAGCTTCCAGAGCAGCTTCCCCGGAAAGGTCGTGCCGCCTCCGGCGCCGGCGAGACGCGAGAGACGGCCAGCGGCACGCGCGAGGGCGATCTCGGCAGCAAGCGGCAGCGGCAGGCGCACCACGCGAGGGAGGCTATCCGAGGCCTCCTGGTCACTCGGATGGGGGAACTTTTGCGGCGATCCCACAGAAGGGTGACGAAGCCGCCGCTTTGACTCTCTACGTTCCGGCCGTCAACTGCGGCTCGAGAGGAGCGGGAGAGGAATGCGGAACGGGGACCAACGGCGGGGCGTACGCGCGAGCGCCCTCTGGGGCAGCGGCAAGCGCGGGACCGGCTCGCGCTCGAACGCCCTGTGGGGAAGCGGCAAGCGGCGCACGGCGCTGCTCGCGACGCTCGCCCTCGTCGTTCTCGTTCCCTTCGGCGCCTCGGCGAGCCCGTCGAAGGCCGACGCGCCGCAGGCGTACGTCACTCCCTCGCTGCTCTCGGCGGCGCAGGCAGACCCGACCGGCAGCTTCAAGGTGATCGTGCAGGGCCGCGGCGGCAACCAGGCGGCGCATGCGGTCGCCGACGTCCTCGGCCTCGCGAAGAAGGACGTCAAGGATCTGCGCTCGATCGACGGCGTCGCCGTCGAGCTGAGCGGCGCGCAAGTCCTCGCACTCGTCGCCGACAAGCACGTCAGCGCCGTCACGCCCGACGCGCGCGTGCGCCTCTCGGGGGCCACCATCACGAACAGCAACGAGAAGTGGCCGTACGTCACCGGTGTGCAGAGGTACGGCAGCGCCCCGGCGGCGACGATCGCGATCGTCGACTCCGGCATCGAGGCGAGCCGCCCCGAGTTCGCCGGCCGGATCGTGGCGAACGTGAACCTGACCTCATTGACAGGAAATTCCCCCGGCGACGGGCGGGGTCACGGCACCTTCGTCGCCGGCATCGCCGCCGGCAAGCTCGCCGGACACGACGGAGCGGCGCCCACCGCGAAGATCGTCTCGATCGACGTGATGGACGACCAAGGCATGGCGCGCACGAGCGACGTCATCCGTGCCGCCGACTGGATCCTCGCCAACAAGGCGCAATACGGGATCCGCGTCGCGAACTTCTCCTTGCACTCGTCGGTTGCGAACAGCTTCATGTACGACCCGCTGGACAAGGCGGTCGAGCGGCTCTGGTTCGGGGGCCTCGTCGTCGTCGCGGCCGCGGGGAACTACGGTTACCCGGACCGCCCGAGCGGGGTACCTTTCGCACCCGGCAACGACCCCTTCGTGATCACCGTCGGCGCGAGCGACACCGGCAAGTCCGTGGCGACGAACGACGACGTGTCCGCGCCGTGGTCGGCGTACGGCTACACGCTCGACGGCTTCGCGAAACCCGACCTCGCCGCGCCCGGGCGCTTCATCGTCGGCCCGGTCCCGGTCACGTCCACGCTCTATGCGGAGCGCCCGGACCACATCGTCGAGCCTGGCTACATGGAACTCTCGGGCACGTCCTTCTCGGCGCCGATGGTCACAGGCATCGCGGCGCTGATCCTCGGCAAGCATCCGGCCTTCACGCCCGACCAGGTGAAGGGCGCGCTCCTGCTTGGCGCCAAGCCGCTCCCGAGCGCGAGCAACATGTCGGAGGGCGCCGGTGAGGTCAACGCGGGCCGCTCGGTCGAGTATTCGAACCCCCCAAGCGCGAACAAGGCGTTGACGAGCTTCGTCGTCAGCGACCCCGCCACCGGCGCGCCCGTGTTCGACTCGGCCAGCTGGGCCGAGAAGGCGAAGACGGACGCTTCGTGGGACTCGGCTTCGTGGGACTCGGCTTCCTGGTCAAGCACCTCATGGGCGTCGGCCAGCTGGGCCGAGGCCTCCTGGAGCGACGCCAGCTGGGCGTCCGCCTCTTGGGATTCGAGCTCCGCGGCTGCGGCCTCGTGGGCCGATCTGAGCCTCGGCGCCGCCTCCTGGGCGGACAACGCCGAGGGCGAGGCTGCGGACGTCGACGGCGGCTTCATCGACCCCCTCGAGCTCCAAGCCGTCCTCGCCGGAACCCTGGATCCGTAGTTCATGGGACAGCTCGGGGTCACCCTTACGGGGGAACCGATCGAGTGATCCCCGATCGGGGGATGCCTTCGCCTCTGCATGACCCTACTTTCCGCCTTGGGCTCTCTGTCCTGCGGCCCTGCGTTGAGAAGGAGAAACCCCTGCAGTGAGCGCGGTACCAACCGACATTCCGGTCGTCGCCGAGCCCGGCTCGGGGCGGTCCGAAGCGCTGCCGCGGAACGCGCGAATCTACTTCCTGCTCGTCGCAGGAGCGACCGCGGCGGCGACGTTGCCGTACCTGGCGCGCCTGCAGCACACGCACCACTGGGTGGCGTTCTTCATCCTCGGCTCCGCGGCTGCGACCGCACAGCTCTTCCGCGTGCAGACGCCGCGCGACCAGGCGTACCACACGGCGATCGTCTTCCTGATCGCGGCCGCGTTCCTGCTGCCGCCGGAGCTGGTCGCGCTGATGGGAATCGTGCAGCACATTCCCGAGTGGCTGAAGATCCGCTACCGGTGGTATCTGCAGACGTTCAACATCTGCAACTACGTCCTCGGCTCGATGGCCGTCTGGTTCCTGGCGCAGCGGATCCTCGCCTGGGACGCGATCACGGACCACACGCTGCGCGTTGCGACCGCCGGCCTCGTCGGCTCCGTCGTCTTCGTTGCAATCAACCACACCGTGCTCGCGCTGATGCTCCATTTCGCGCGCGGGCACACGCTGCGCGAGACGGGGCTCTTCGAGCTCGAGCACCTCGCCACCGACCTCGTGCTCGCGGCGCTCGGCGTCGCGACGTACGCGTTCTGGCAGTCGAATCCGTGGCTGATCCCGTTCGCGATCGCGCCGCTCGTGCTGGTGCACCGCTCGCTCGCGGTGCCACAGTTGCAGGCTGAGGCGCGCGTCGACCCGAAGACGGGCCTGTTCAACGCGCGCCACTTCGCGCTCGCGCTCTCGGAGGAGATCGGCCGCGCGCAGCGTTTCGAGCGTCCGATGTCGCTGATCATGGCCGACCTCGACCTGCTGCGCGACATCAACAACTCGTACGGCCACCTCGCCGGCGACGCGGTCCTGAAGGGGATCGCCGACGTGTTCCGGGCGCAGCTCCGCCACTACGACGTGCCGGCGCGATTCGGCGGTGAGGAGTTCTCGATCCTGCTGCCCGAGACGCCGCCCGAGCAGGCGCTGGAGATCGCCGAGCGGATTCGCCGCGCGGTCGCCCAGCGCACGTTCGACGTCGAGACGTCGAGCGAGCCGATCCGGGCGACCGTCTCGATCGGCGTCGCCGGCTATCCGAAGGACGGCACCAACGCGAACGAGCTGATCCACCAGGCCGACCTCGCCGTCTACCGCGCGAAGCTGCAGGGACGCAACCGCGTGCTGGGGGCGAGCTCGGAGCCGCTGCTCGTCCCATCCGACCGGACGGCTCGGCTGATCGCCGTGCCCGACGAAGCGAACCACACGGCTGCGACGCCTGCGACGGGGCAGGGGCAGCCGAAGGAGGAGCGCCGCAGCGACCCGCGCCATCCACGCCCGCACGCCCTGCACGGCCCGCGCTTCCTCTCGCTCGACCGCAGGCTCAGCCTGACCGTCGGCCTCGTCAGCACACTCGGCGTCGCCGCCGGCGTGCTCGGGCTCACCCTCAGCTGGACCTCGAGCAACCTGCTCGGCCTGCTGATGGTGCTCTTGATGGTCGGAGTGGGGCAGGCCCTTGCGCTCGAGGCGGACGAGGGTGCCGCCGTGCTGTCGGTCAGCGCGGTCGGCTGCCTGGCAGCCTCCTCGCTGTTCGGCTGGCGCGCCGCGCTGCCGCTGGCGATCACGAGCGTCGCGGTCGACTGGAGCGCGCGCCGGCATCCGTTGCACAACGTCCTCTTCAACATCGGCGCGCTCACGCTCGCCTCGCTGACAGCCGCGAGCGTCTTCCGGATCGCCGACCTCTTCCCGCTCGACGGCACCTCGCACCGCCTCGCCGTCGCGGGCCTCGGCCTGCTCGCCGGCGCCGGCTACTTCGTCGTCAACATGGGCCTCGTCTCACTCGCGCTGGCGCTGCAGGGGCACGAGCGCTGGTGGAGCGTCTTCAAGGAGCAGTTCGCGTGGCTGCTGCCGCACTACGTGGTCTACGGCTTCATCGGCGGCGTCATGGCGCTCGCCTACGAGGCGGTCAACCTGCTCGCGCTGGCCGTGTTCGCGGTGCCGCTGCTGCTGATGCGCAAGACGCAGGAGGCCTACCTGAAGCACACCCATCGCAGCGCCCAGAAACTGCGCCAGGCGGCCGAGACGATCCAGTCTCAGAACGTGTCGCTCGAGATGGCGAACAAGCTGCTGAAGGAGCGCTCGACCGCGGCGATGGAGTCGCTGTCGGCGACGGTCGACGCACGCGACTCGTACACGGCCGGCCATTCCCGCCGCGTGCAGCAGCTCGCGCTGGCGATCGGCCGCGAGCTGGGGCTTTCGCAGGCGGAGCTCGACCTGCTCGGCCACGCCGCGCTCTTCCACGACATCGGCAAGCTCGCGATCCCCGACGCGATCCTGCTGAAGCCCGCCAGCCTTACGCAGGACGAGTGGGCGCTGATGCAGCGTCACGCAGAGGAGGGTGCGCGCATCATCGACCGGCTCGGTTTCCTCAATGATGCCGTCCCCGCGATCCGCCACCACCACGAACGTTTCGACGGCACCGGCTACCCCGACCGCCTCGCGGGGGAGGACATCCCGCTGGGCGCGCGGATCATCCACGTCGCCGACGCGCTCGACTCGATGCTGACGACCCGGATCTACCGGGCCGCGCGTCCCGCCGCCGAGGCGCTGCAGGAACTGCGCAGCTCGGCCGGGACCCAGTTCTGCCCACGGTGCGTGACGGCCCTGGAGCGGATCCTGCCGCTCGAGACGCTAACAGGAGAGCCCGATCGCACGGGCCTCTCCGCGGTCGCTTCCTAGACGCCGGAAGCACCACCCGACCCGAGCCGGAGCGTAAGCCGGGCGAAGCCGGCTTACGCGGAGGCGTACTGATGCGCCGCGGCGACGCGAAGCGGCGTACCCCGCCCGGGTCTGACCCGCAGGATCAGACCGGGCCGGGTTGCGCTTTTTCCAGAACGCTCTATCCTTATTGGCATGGCCCCGAAGCCGCCCTACAGGGCGGTCGCCAAGATCGACCCCGACGCGCTCGCGTCGTTCCAGGCCGGAATTCGCAAGCGCTACTCGAACGACCAGATCCTCACGGAGCTGCGCGACAGCGCGGAACGGCTAGGCCGCTCGCCGACGATGCGCGAGTTCGCGGCCGATCCGAAGACGACCGTCCATCCGCAAACGGTGATCGAGCACTTCGGCAGCTGGAACGCGGCCAAGCGGGAGGCGGGGCTGGTGCCGCGACGTTTCGCGACGCGCGAGGAGCTCGTCGGACTGCTGCGCGAGCTGGGGGAGGAGCTCGGCCGCACGCCGACCGCGAAGGACCTCGACGACCGCCGTGGCTCGATGCCGTCGAAGTCGCTCTACTGGCACACGTTCGGCTCGCTCGCGGAGGCGCTCCGCGAGGCCGGCTTCGACGTGCCGCTCGGGGAGGAGCGCCTGGAGCGCGCAGTCGACCAGGGCGTCAAGCTGGCGCGGCGGCTGAAGCGCCTGCCGAAGTTCGCGGACTGGGCGACCGCCCGCCGCAAGGACGGCGCGATGATGACCGAGTGGCAGGTCTACCGGATGTTCGACGCGCGCGTGGCAGGTCTACCGGATGTTCGACGCGCGCCGGGGGGCCTGGTCGACGTTCCAGTTCCTGATCAAGGAGCGCCTCGACGACGAGGGCATCGGCGTCAAAGAGGACGGGCGTCTGCCCTGACCTGCAGATCGGTTAGGCGGCTTCTTCGATCTCGTAGCCGACCGTCCGGCCGGTCGAGGTCAACAGCTCGATGTCGTACGACTCGCCTGGGATCCACGGGTACGAGACGACGATCGCCTCGATATCCCCTGGCGGCACCGCTTGGCTGCTCGTCCGGAAGTCGACGAACGCGTCGTTCAGGATCACCTGCTCGACGCGGGCGACCTCCTCGGAACCATTCTGAACGACGAGCGTGATCTCGCCCGGGCTCAACGCCGCCTGCGTCACCTCCAGCTCGTCGCTGCCGCCACCGCCACAACCGGCGGTGACCGCCGCGAACGCGCAAGCGACGGCGAGGCGCTTCACTCGACGACCTCGAAGAAGCCCATCCAGCCGAGCGCGGCGAACTCGCTCTTGTGCGCGTGGAACATGTACTTGCCGGTGTAAGGGAAGCGCAGCTCTAGCATGTCGCGCTGACCCTGCCCCTGGATCACTGTGTCGGTGTACTCGGTCGGCTCGAGCGACGTTCCAGTGGGGAAGCGGTGGAAGAAGTTCCCGTGGACGTGGAACGAGTTGATCGGATCGAGCTCGACGATGTTGACGAGATAGATCCGGACGAGCTCGTTCCGGCGCACGCGCACCGGGTCGTACATGAAGTGAAAGGCGACGGTGTTGACGGCGTACACCTCGTTGTCCTCGTCGAAATTGGGATCGAATGCGTTCTGCACCATCAGCAGCTCGTCCGCGGGCGGCCGTCCCTTCTCCGGGTCGACGATGAACGCCCCGTAGAGACCCTTCGCGATGTGCCCGGCGAGCGGCGACGCGTGACAGTGGTACAGGTGCAGACCGAAAGGACGTGCGTCGAACTCGTACGTGAACTCCTCGCCGACCCCGATCAGGCCGCCGCCGATGTCCTCGCCGACGCCGGGCGTGCCGTCCATGGCCGCCGGGTGGATGCCGTGGAAGTGGATCGTGTGCGGATGAGTTCCGGCGTTGACGAAATGGATGCGCAGCAGGTCGCCTTCCCGTGCGCGCAAAGTCGGACCGGGCACGCGGCCGTTGTAGGTCCAGGCGGCGTACTTGACGCCGGGCACGATCTCGATCTCCTTGTCGTATGCGACGAGCTTCCACTCGCGGAGCGTGCGACCGCCTGCAAGCCGACGCGTTTCGCCCCAGTCGAAGTCGCGCAGGACGACCGTCGGATCGAAGCCGTTGACCTTCCGGTCGACGGTCGCACTTCCTTCGGGAAAGCCGGAGTGCGCGGACCCGTGCGTCAATGGATCGTGATGCGGCGGCGGAGGTGCGGCACTGCTCAGCCTGGCGGATACTCCTGCCCCGACCACGGCTGCCGCGGCGGAGAGCGCGCGGCGCCTGGTGAAGGAGCTCCGCAACACCTCAGCGACACCGTCTCAACATGCCCTAAGAGAAACCTGAGATAGGCGTAAAGACTTCTTGAGGACTAGCGCCTTTACTGGGTCAGCAGGCCGATCAACTCAGCGAATGCCGAGCCAGCCGAGATATGTGTCGACGTCGCCATCTGGCTCGAAGCCCTCGACGTACACACGTGCCACCTCACGAAGCGCGCGCCGCTGATCGGAATCGAGGCGGGCAGTCGAAAACCCAGAGCCGTCGTCGACGTACCCGTTGGTGGCGATGAATTCCCGCCACTTCATCGCTTCGTGGGAAGCAGCTTTCGAATGGCGGAAGCTCATCGCCCCATTCGGCTCGCGCGCTCCAGTGTCGATGGGCGGCGGTCTCCTGTCGTGCGGAGCTCGCGCGCGTTTCGCGCGAAGCGCCGTACTTCATCTACCGCGCGAAAGCGCAGCTTTCGCGCGGACTTAAGCGGCAGCGTGCAGCGTCGCGAGGCGCTCGAGGCACGAGCGTGCCTCGTCCGGCGCGCGCACGGCCGGCAGCGGCTCCTCCTCGAAGGAGGGGTCGGGCGTGAACGTCTCACGCGCGACGATGGTGCCGTTCTCGACCGCGATGACGGTGCCTACCGCGAGCTGCGACTTCTTCAGCTTCAGCTTGCCGTAGCTCTCGACCAGCTCGAGCGCCAGCCGGGTCGAGGCGAAGAAGAGCTCGCGCTTGCCGCTGCCGATCCAGAGCGGCCGGCCGAGCCCGCGGGCGAGCAGGAGCTCCGAGCGGCCCTCGTCGAGCCACGCCGCGGCCATCGAGCCGTACAGCTGTTCCAGCGCTGCGGCGGTGCGGCCCCGCGAGACCTCCGCCAGGGCGAAGATGATCTCCGAGTCGACGGTCATCTCCGGCTCCGCGCGGGCCAGCCCGTGCTCGTCGAAGAGCTCGTCGTCGTTGCTGATGATCCCGTTGTGGACGCCGACGACTGCGCCATGGCGGATCGGGTGGTTGTTGGCAGCGAGGCTGGGGTGGCCCTTCGTGTAGTCCCGGACGTGGACGAGGAGCTTCGCCGCATCCTCGGGGACGTCGATCCGGTCGAGCAGGGCGGTCGCGCCCGAGCGCTGCTTGTGGACCGTGATGGCCGCGCCCGGACGGCGGAAGGCGTACCCGACGGCGTCGGCGCCGCGCTCGGCGATCCCCGCCAGCAGTGCACGGGCAGCGACAGTCCGCTCGATGCGGCTGTCGAGTCCGAGGCTATATCCGGCGATTCCGCACAAAGTCTTTGAGCAAAGAGGAGCGACCCTGCGGTCGCTCAATCCTTCTAGACGCATCGGCTGACATCGTTGTTAGGTGAACCTTCTGTAAGGGGATTTCGCGCGCCTCCCTCAGCTGAGGGTTGACGGATCGCTCAAGCGTCCTCTCGGCAGCGCCGATACCAGTGGCATGCGGCCGCTGCCCGACGTGCCCTCGGACCCCGCGGTCGAGCCGCGGCTCGAGCTCGTTCCCGAGGTCGAGGACGTCGAGGAGACCGAGGCCGAAGAGGCCGAGGAGGTTGAAGAGGCCGAGGATGGGGAGGACGACGCCCCAGTCGCGGTCAAGGCCGAGGCGACGCAGGACCCGCTCAAGCTGTACGTCCGCGCGATTGGCGACGGCCCGCTGCTGACCCCCGCGGAGGAGCGTGAGCTCGCCCGCCGCAAGGACGAGGGCGACGAGCAGGCCAAGAAGAAGCTGATCGAGTCGAACCTCCGGCTCGTCATGTCGATCACCCGGAACTACACGAAGGCCGGCGTCCCGCTGCTCGACCTGATCCAGGAGGGCAACCTCGGCCTGATCCGCGCGGTCGAGAAGTTCGACTACAAGCTCGGGTACAAGCTCTCGACCTACGCGACCTGGTGGATCCGCCAGGCAGTAACGCGCGCGCTGGCCGACCAGGGCCGGACGATCCGACTTCCGGTCCACGTCGCGGACCAGGTTCGACGGCTCATGCGCGCGCGCCGCCAGCTGGCGCAGAAGTTGAACCGCGAGCCCACCCAGGAGGAGCTCGCGAAGGAGAGCGGCTTCCCCGAGAAGCGCGTGCAGGAGTTGCTCGACCTCGTCGAGGACCCGGTCAGCCTCGAGACGCCCGTCGGCGACGGCGAGAGCATGTACGCCGACCTGATCGAAGACATTCACTCCGAGCGCCCCGACGAGTCGACCTCGCAGAAGCTGCGACGCACGGAGCTCGCCGAGGCAATGCTCCGTCTCAACCCACGGATGCGCCGTGTGCTTTCGCTCCGCTTCGGCCTCGATGGGGAGCCGCCGCAGACCCTCGAAGAGGTTGGGGCGGGGCTCGGCATCACACGGGAGCGCGTGCGCCAGCTGGAATCCCGCGCGCTGCGCGAGCTGCGCACCGTCGCGCCGGATCTCGAGCTCTACCTCCGATCCTAAGACGGACACGCGAGCGGAGCTCGCGCGTCCTGACGGTCGGCACCGCAAGCGGTGCCTCAGTACTCGTTACGGTGCGGGTGTGGGCCCGTTCGTCGACTGTCACTCGCACGTGGTCCCGTCCGGGGACGACGGTGCGGCGACGATCGAGGACGGGCTGGCGCTGTGCACGGGCGCCACAGAGCACGGGACCGCGGTGCTGTTCGCCACGCCGCACATCTGGCCGTACCTGACGCTCACCGACGAGCGCGAAAGGGAGATCCGAGCGGCGTACGAGCGGATGCGCCCGCGTGCGGCGCTCGAGTTGCGGCTCGGCTTCGAGCTGACGCCGGCGCGGCCCTTGCTCGACGAGGATCCGCACCGATACGTCCTCGAGGGGACCGATCGGGTCCTGATGGAGGTGCCGTTCAGCGGTCCGGCGGATCTGGTCTTCGCGCTGGCGGAGCACGTCGAGTCGGCCGGCCTGCGTCCGGTGATCGCGCACCCGGAACGCACGGAGGCCGTGTTCGACGATCCGTCCATCGCCGACCGGCTCGCCCAGCGTGGGTGGGCTCTGCAGGTGAATGCAACCTCCTTGACCGGCCGGCACGGTCCCGAGCCCGAGCATCTCGGCTGGTCGTTCGTCGAGCGCGGGCTCGCAACCGTGGTCGCGTCTGACGGGCACCGCACGACGCGGCCGCCGCATCTCGACGACGCGTACCGCATCGCGCACGAGCGCCTGGGCGAAGCGGCGCTGTCCTTGTTCGACGGGTCGGCGCTCGGGGTGGAGCCTACGCCGTCACAGACTCCATCTCGCGCAGCGTTGCCAGGCGCCTGAGCGACTCCAGCTCGATCTGTCTGACACGTTCTCTCGTCAGACCGAGCCGGCGGCCGATCTCCTCGAGCGTCTTCGGCTCGGAGTCGTCGAGCCCGTAGCGGAGCACGAGCACCTGGCGCTCGCGCTCGTGCAGCGCCGCGAGCGCCGCGGTCAGCGCCTGCGAGCGGAGCGAGACCTCGACCTCTTCCTCGGGCAACGGGTCGTCGCCGGCGACGAAGTCGCCGAACACGGCGTCCTCCTGCTCACCGACCGGCTGGTCGAGCGAGGCGGAGGCGCGCGCGGCCGCACGCACCTCGTGCGCCTGCTGAATCGGCAGGCTCGCCTCCTCGGCGATCTCCTCGAGCGTCGGCTCACGGCCGAGCTGCGTCCAGAGCGTGCGCTCGGCGCGGTTCATCTTCTGGAGGCGCTCGACGATGTGCACCGGCATCCGGATCGTCCGCGCCTTGTCCGCGAGTGCGCGCGCAACAGCCTGGCGGATCCACCAGGTGGCGTAGGTCGAGAACTTGTAGCCGCGACGCCAGTCGAACTTCTCGACGGCGCGGATCAGGCCGAGCGTGCCCTCCTGGATCAGGTCGAGGAACGGGAGGCCCTGGTTGCGGTAGTTCTTCGCGATCGAGACGACGAGGCGCAGGTTCGACTGGATCATGTGCGTCTTCGCGCCCATGTCGCCGCGCTCGATCCGCTTGGCGAGCTCGACCTCCTGGGCCGCCGTCAGGAGCGCATGCCGGCCGGCCTCGCGCAGGAAGAGCTGCAGGGCGTCCGTCGTCGTTTCGTACGACGTCTGGAGTGGGGGCGGCGGCGGCTCCTTCTCCGGCTCCTTCTCCTCCTGCACCACCTCGATCCCGCGCCGGTCGAGCTCGTTGAAGACCGCGTCCGTCTCGAGCGCGTCCAGTTGGTGCAGCTCGATCAGCTCGGCCAGCTCCGGCTGGCGGATCGATCCCGTGGCTTCTGCGTCCTCCAGCAGTCGTTGGATGTCCTCGTGCTGGAGGATCGACTCGATCTCTACCTGTGTCATGTGTCCTTCGATGTTTGCCTGGGCGCCCGCAGTTCCAAACGCGCACGCTCTCAGGCTCAGCACCCGCAGTCAACCCCTCCGGGCTCCCTCGGTAGCCTCCGGGCCGGTGCACAGAAATCGGCGTTATGTCAAGTTGGCGTGGATTGGCTTGCTGGCGGGCCTCGCAGCCGCCTCCCCTGCCCGGGCCGAGATCGTCGCGCCGACGGCGAGCCCGGCACTGCTCGCGGTCGCGCGCGATGGAACGCCGCGGGTTGCGTTCCTGTCCGGACGCGATCTCGTCCTCGCTCGCCGCGGAACGGCGAATTGGTCGTTCACGAAGCTCGGGCGCCTCCCCGCGGGCACGCCCGTGCTGGCCGGGCTCGTCCTCGACGGTCGTGCCCGTGCCAGCGTCCTCGTCGAGGGCAACGGCGGCCGCTGGCTCGCCCTGGCCAACCCCGGGAAGAAGCTCCGCGTGGTCGCGCGTCCCAAAGCCGGGCGGACGTTCGGACCGGCCGGGCTGACGCTCGACGCTGCCGGTCGCCCGGCCTTCGCGTACGCGCTCCAGCTCCGCTCCGCCAAGACGTACCTGCGACTCGTCACGACAGACTCGCGCGGGCGTCTACGGACACATGGAATCACCAAGGGCGGGTTCCCCTCGAGCTCGCAGGTGCCGGGAGCCGCGCCCGTGCTCGTCCGCGGCCGCTTGCACGTCGTCGAGACGTACACCTCTGCTGCGATCGACTGGGGCCCGAAGTCGGGCGGCGGCTGGGAAGGGCAGTTCCTGTTCGCGAGCAGAATCGGAACGCCCGCCGGCCGCGTCGGCGCCGCGGCGAGCGACGGCAACCTCTGGTCCTCGTGGACGCAGCTCTCGGGTGACGCGATCAACGTCCTGCTGACCCTGAGCGCCGGCACCCAGGAGACGGCGATCGTCGTCGACCACGGCATCTTCGTCTCGTTGCTGCTCGAGGCCGGCCGCCCCGAGGTCGGCGCCTACGACTGGGTCGAGCCCGCGGAGTCGTCGTTCTCCTACGTCGGCGTGCTCGCCGACCAGAACGGCCCGTTCACGGAGCTCGACGGCCGCCTCGAGGGCTACGCGGCCGCTCCGAACGGCGGCCGACAGCTGCTGCTCTCGACCGCGTCGGGGCTGGAGTGGTTCCAGACTCCCTCCCGTCCGTCGATCCGCGTCACCGTCGACGCCGACGCGTCCCGGCACGTGAGCGGGCAGGTCGTGGGCGCTGGCCAGGGCGTCGTCCAGATCTACCGCGAGACTTCCGCCGGCCGGACGCTCGCCGGGACCGCGGAGCTGGCCGCGGACGGCTCGTTCAGCTTCCAGGACGCCGCTCCAATCTCCCCCACCTTCTACCGCGCCGTCTACGTCGACGCGGCGACGAACATCCCGTACGCCTCGTTGCTGCGAACGCCGGTCGACTAGAAGTTCTTGCCGCGCCAGCCGGCCGCGATCACGATGATGATCGCAGCCGCGAGCGCGAGCCGGTAGAGCACGAAGAGCGAATAGGTGTGGCGGCGCACGTAGCCGAGCAGCGCCCAGATCGCGACGAGCCCGACGACCGCCGCCGCGAGCATGCCGACGATGAACGGACCCGCCGAGCCCGACGGGAGCCCCGCTCCGAAGACGATGTCCTTCAGCCCCTTGAGCACGGACGCGCCGAACACGATCGGGATCAGCAGCAGGAACGAGAAGCGCGCAGCCCGGTCGCGGTCGAGTCGGAGCAAGCGGCCGACGGTGATCGTTATCCCCGAGCGCGAGACACCCGGCATCAGTGCCAGGCACTGGGCGAGGCCGACGCCGACAGCACCCTTCCAGCCGATCTCGTCGATCGACCGGCGCGCAGCGACGCGGTCCGCGAGCCAGAGGATGACCGCGAAGACGGCGAGCAGGATCGCGATCTGCCACGGATTGCCGAGCTTCTTCTCGATGAAGTCCTCGCCGGCCGCGCCGGCGATCGCCGCAGGTACCGTCGCCACCGCCACGTACCAGGCGACCCGCTCGTCGTCGTTGCGGATCTGCCGACGTCTGAGGCTGGCGAACCAGGCGCCAACCAAACGCGCGACGTCGTTCCAGAAATAGATGATCACCGCGACGAGCGTCCCGAGGTGCAGCGCCACGTCGAACGTCTTGTTGAAGTCCGGATGGTCCTCGAGGTAGCGCCAGCCGGCCGCCCACGGCACGAGGATCAAATGGCCGGACGAGGAGATCGGCAGCAGCTCCGTCGCGCCCTGCGTCACTCCCAGGATCAGCGCCTGCCAGTCGGAGAGCTTTCCCGGCGCCTCCCCCACTCGCAGCGCCGCGAGCACCAAGGCGAGGACGAGAGCCACGCCCGACAGCGCGACCGCGACGCGTGCGCGACTCACGCGGCCGAGTATCTCAGCCGCCGCTAGCCTGGGTTCCTTGGACTACCGCGTCTACCACGCGCTCAACGTCTTCGTCTGGCACCACCCCTGGCTGGGACACGTGTTCGCCGACGTCGAGACGGTGACGCCGATCGTCGTCGGCGTGTGCGCGTTCGGGCTCTGGCTGCTCGCCCGGCCCGGGGCCGATCGTCACTGGAAGCTCGCCTCCGCCAGTGCGCTCGCCGCGGGTGCGTTCGGGCTGCTCGTCAATCAGCTGATCGCAAAGGTCTGGAGCCGTCAGCGCCCGTACACGGCCCATCCGTCCTCGCACCTCTGGGTCGCCCGCTCGCACGACCCGTCCTTCCCCAGCGACCATGCGAGCGCGGCGTTCGGGATCGCGTTCGCCGTGCTCTTCTTCGACCGTGTAGCTGGAGGTCTCTTCCTCGCCGCGGCAGTTGCGATCGGCGTCGGGCGGGTGCTCGTCGGGGCCCACTACCCTGCTGACGTTCTCGCCGGCTGCCTGGTGGGACTCGCATCGGCCGTCGTCGTCGTTCGGCTCGCGCGACCATTTCTCGCATGGTCCGTTAGAGTCGTCGAGCGGCTGACGGACCCACTGGTCGCATCCGCGTGGCGACTGTTCGGCCGGCGCTGATTCCTTTCCACACGCGTTTCCACAAGCTGGAAGTTTGGCTGTGGAAATGTTGAAAAACGTAATTTCCGCAAATTGCGGGCACGTCTTGTTTCGACCCCTTGATCGCTTTGTACGACGCGTTAGTGTGCTGCTTGCGCCGAGCACGGAGCGCAAGTAGGTCGAAACCGAGTCCGAGGGCAGTACCCGGAAGGGGAAGGTCAGCGGAAGCGGTGGACGAAAGCGAAACCGGCTCGGCGAATTTTTTTGGTCCGACGCGAGGCGTCCGTCCGCGAAGCGGACCAGTGGAAGGGGTCTGGGGAAACCGGGAGGTTTCCCCAGCTGGGATCGACCACCTCTCTTGTTCAGAGCCCCCTTTTCAAACTGCACGATTCGCTGATTCGCTGTTGGAAAAAGAAAAAGTCGCAATTTGCGACGTCGACTTTTTCCGACCCCCTTGACGCACGTTCCCTACGCGTTAGTGTGCTGCTTGCGCCGAGCACGGAGCGCGAGTAGGACGAAGCCGGTTCCGAAGGCAGTACCCGGAAGGGGAAGGTCAGCGGAGTCGGTGGACGGAAGCGAAACCGGCTCGGCGAATTTTTTTGGTCCGACGCGGAGCGTCCGTCCGCGAAGCGGACCCGTGGAGGGGGTTTGGGGGAACCGGGAGGTTCCCCCAAGGAATTACGATCCGACGATGCACCTGCGTCCTCCTTCGATAGACCCAGGCGTCACGTCTTTCATCTGGGCGCTGGTTCTCGGCTTGTTCATCTGGGGCGGCTTGCTTGCAATCGGCGTGAGCCAGGGCACGGCGCTGGTGCTCGCGTTGCTCTCGTTCGGCGGGATCTTCCTGTTCGTCCGCCTGCGCGGCGGCGACGACCCGGTCAGGTAGTCAGACGACGACGCGTGCCGCGCGCTGCTTCGCCAGCGCAACGAGGAGCAGCCGCGCCAGCTCCCCGCCCAGCACCTCTTCGAGGCGCTCGAAGGCCGGAGCCCGCCCGGAGGCGTCTCGGGTGAGGGCAACGCAATGCTCGAGCAGGAGCTCGTAGCCGCGCTCGCCCTGCGGAAGCGAGGAATCACGCATGGCTCCCCTATCGGCCGCCCGAGGGCGCCGGCGGATCCCTAGGACTGAGCTAAAGCCGCTCCGCGCTCGTGCCGACCGGCGGCGCGGCGGCTCGTCCGCGAAGCGGTGGAGGGGTCTGGGGGAACCGGGAGGTTCCCCCAGCTCCTATCTACGCGTCACCTGGTGGTGGTGACCCGGTCGCGGTCGGCGGCCGGAACCTCTCCGTCGGAGGCGACCCGTTCGCGCGTCACCGGCTCGTCGGCGGCGTGGCGGCCGTCGTCGGACATGGTGACCTGACGCCGGCGCCCGAAGAGGCCGCGTCGGGTTGTCGTGGCCGCAGGCGCCGCGGCGACCCTACGTGGGCCGGTTGTGTCGAACGAGTACCCGAAGACGAGGCCGATCCCGAACGCGAAGACCGAGACGTACTCCTTCAGGTCGTTCACGAGACCGCGGATGTGGATGTCACCCGACCACGAGAGGACATGGCGGTGGAACCAGCCGTTGCCCGGCTCTGCGGCGAGCACGACCCAGAGCGAGACGATTGCGATCGGCACGAAGGCGAGCAGGAGGAAGGTCGCCGCGAGGCGAGGCAGGCCCCACTTCGTCCAGCCGCCGAGCAGCTGCGAGAGGGCCATGACCAGGCCCGCTCCGGCGATCAGCCCGTAGACGGCCCAGAAGCCGCCCACGTGCTCGTCGTTGATCTGCGTCCCGATCCAGATCAGCAGGCCGGCGGCCGCCGCTGCGATCAGCGTCGTCGTTGCCCGCGTGAGTCCGTACATTCGATCACCTCGTTCCGTTGGTATCCCGGTAGATACCCGCGAAACGGTGATCTAAAGCCCTAATCGCCTGGTGTCGAACGACGCCGAGTAGAGCTCTGCCCGGAACTCCTCCAGCGTCCTGGCCACGTCGTCGCTGAAGACGTGCTCCACCACCCCCACCTCAGGGTCGTTGTGGAAGGGCAGGTCGACGTGCTCGTGCGAGACGAGGTTCACGGACGTGCGCTGGCAGGCCGGGCAGCGCACGGCGAGCCCGAGCGAGCCGTCTCCTGGGGCCAGCAGGAAGAAGGACGACGGGAACACCGGCCGCGGCTGCTCCTCCGGGTAGCAGAAAAAGCTCCAGGGCCACTCGCCCGCCTGGATGCGCCGAGCCGCCAGATCGGACAGCTCGGAGTCGACGAGATCGAGCCGGGCAGTCATCAGGTTGTAGAAGACGCCGCCCTGCAGACCCAACGGCGCCCAGTCCAGATCGTCGTGCGTGACCAGACCCTCGTGCTCCTCCCCACACGCGCACGCGAAAAGCACCTGGAACACGGCGGGATGGGCGGCGCCCGGAAGGCGCTCGAGCTGGCGGAAGGCCGACAAGGTCACACGCGTCTGACCCCGTACGGGGCACGGGAATGTAAACCGTCCCGTCAACGCGTCGTACATGGTGGACCTTCTTAATCGGCCAACCGGACGGTAAACCTAAGTAGCACGACGCGACAAAGGCCGAAGCGTAAGCCAGGCGAAGCCGGCTTACGCGCAGGCGGACTGATGCGGCGCGGCCACGCGAAGCATGGCCGCGCCGCACGGAAGAGAACAGCCGCCAAACGACCTAGAAGCGCGCGGGCCGTGCCCGCGCGCGTTCCCCGCGAAGCGGTGTACCTCTCCTCAGCGGGCGCGAGCGCCCGGTCAGTACTCGATCAGAGCGTGCAGGTCGTACTTGGAAAGGCGCTCGCGCCCGTTGAGGAACGTGAGCTCGATGATGAAGCAGCAGCCGACGACTTCCCCACCCAGCCGCTCCACGAGCTGCTCGCCGATTGCTTCCACCGTTCCGCCCGTGGCGAGCACGTCGTCGTGGATCAGGACGCGCGCTCCCTTCGGGATCATGTTCGGATGGAGCTCGAGCGCGTTCTGTCCGTACTCGAGCGCGTAGGTCGCGCTGATCGTCTCCGGGGGAAGCTTCCCCGGCCGGCGCGCCGGGACGAAGCCGCAGCCGATCTGCCGGGCGATCGCGGCCCCGAGGATGAAGCCGCGCGCTTCGGCGCCGAGGACGAGATCGGGCTTCTTCGCGCTCCCCCACTCCGCGAGCTGCTCGATCGTGTACGCGAGCGCATCCGGGTCGGCGAGCAGCGGCGTGACGTCCTTGAAGCCGACGCCCGGTTGCGGCCAGTCGGGGACCTCGCGGACCTTTTCGGCGAGATTCACCCGATTATGTTGACGCAAGCCGGCGCAGCGCGCGCCAGGAGAGGAGCTGCGAGAGCTCGGCGGCGAGCCCACTGAGCGCCTCGAGATCCTCCATGCCCGCGCGGCGCCGCTCGGGGCTCCGCGCCCGCAGAGCCGGCCCGACGACCTGCTCGATCAAGCCCGCTTCGCGGTCGGCCGCGGTTCGAAATGCCCGCAGGTGCCGCGGAGCGATCCCATACTGCGCCAGCCGCCCGCAGGCGAGCGCGATGTCGGCCTCGAGCTCGGAGTAGCGCTTCTGTCCCGCTTCCGTGCGCGGCGTCAGCAGTCCGAAGTCCTCCAGCTCGCGCGCCAGGCGCACGTCGATCCCGCCCCGCTCGCACAGCTCCTCCAGGTCGAGCTCGGGCTCCTCCGTCGCCAGACCCCGCCGTCGCTTGCGATCGCGCGCCGCCGGCGAGGCCAGCTCTTGCCGGATCACACGCAAGGGGAGGAACTCGTCCCGCTGCAGCCGCAGGATCGTCTCCAGCCGCTCGACATCCTCCTCGCTGAAGAGCCGGTAGCCGCCCTGCGTGCGGCGCGGCGCGAGCAATCCCTGGTCCTCGAGGTAGCGGATCTTCGAGATCGAGATGTCCGGGAACTCGCCTTTCAGCATCCCGGACACGGTTCCGATCGTGAGCAGCCGAGCTTTCGACGCGGCTGCCATCAGCGAGCGAAGAAGGTGAGGCGGTACTTGCCGATCTGCAGCTCGTCACCGTCCTCGAGCTGCGCGGACTCGACCCGCTTGCGGTTGACGAACGTGCCGTTGAGGCTGCCCTGGTCTTCGATGAAGAACGCGCCGTCGCGCTCGGCGAGCACGGCGTGCTTGCGCGACACGGTGACGTCGTCCAGGAAGATCCCGCAGTCGGGTGAGCGGCCGATCGTCGTCTCGCCGTCGAGCTGGAACATCTCCCCCGCTCTGCCGCCGCCGGCGCGCACGACGAGCGCGGGCCCTTTGACACCGAGATCTTCGAGCGCTGCCGCCGGCCCGTCGTCGCCATCGTCGGCGGTGAACGCCTGCGTGGCCTCGGCGCCGCCCTCGTCCCTCACGAGCAGCGCTCCGCAGCGTGCGCAGTAGTTCGCGGCTTCAGGGTTCTGGAAGCCGCACTCCTGACAGTAGACGTGGCTCATGAGTTGGAAATGCTGTCGTGGGACATCTGGATCGACTGGCTTTCTGTGGCCTCGCGCGTAACTTGGACGCGTAGCGTGTGACTCAAGCCGGAGGTGCGGCCTTCGAGGTCAGGATCTCCGTCAGGTGGTCGACGTCGACCTGGTCGAGGACGCTCTGTCCCCCGGTCTTCTGGAGGCGGGCGACGAGCTCCGCGCGGAGGATGTCGATCTTCCCGTGCAGCAACCGTCGCTGGTAGGAGATCTCGTTCTCCTCCTGGGTCAGATCGTCGATCAGCTTCTTGAGATCGTCGTCGGACAGCGTGCCGAGATCGGGCAGAGGTTCCAACGGGCCGCCTTTCGGGTCGAGGGTCCGACCGCAGTAAAGCAGCGGCCGGGCAAAGGGTCAACCTGAACTTGAGACTTTAGACGGCTGCTGCGGACTCGGTCTCCATGATCTCTTCGACCAGGTGGCGGTACTCGGCCTCGAGCGCCTTCGAATCTTCGTCCGTGCGCCCCTCCGCGTAGATGTGGACGAGCGGCTCGTCCGGGTCTGGCAACACCTGGGCCCAGCCGCGCTTGTCGAAGACCTTGATCCCGTCCATCAGGTCGAGCTCGCGGTCGCGCAGGCGCTCGGTCAGGATGCGCATCACGACGCCCTTGAGCGCCCACGGGCACGGCAGCTGCCGGTGGACGAGCGTCGGGGCGGGCAGGTCGGCGACGAGCTCGGAGAGCGGCCGCCGCACCGGCGCCAGGAGCTCCAGCAATTTGCAGAGGCTGGCGATCGCGTCGTACGCCGCCAGGAACTCCGGGAAGACGTAGCCGCCGCCGACCGCGCCGGCGAAGATGACCCCCTCCTCCGCCGCCGCCTTCGTCAGGTCGGCGAGCGAGGCCGGTGTTCGCACGACCTCCAGCCCGCTCCCCTCCAGGAGCCGGTCGACCTGGCTCGTGACTGTGATCGGAAACGCGAGCTTGCCCCGGCGGCCGTTCGAGCCGATCAGGCGTAGGAAGAGCAGGAGTGTCTGCTCGACGGGAATCTCGCGACCCTGCTCGTCGACGAGATACATCCGCTCCGCCGCCCGGTCGAAGACGACGCCGAGGTCGGCGCGCACGGCGGGCACGAGCTGCTTCACCTGGCCCATCGCCTCACGCAGTAGCGCCGAGCCCGGATCGCTGCGCTCGGTCGTGAACCCGTGCGCCGACACCGCCTCAACGCCGAGCGGGCCGAGCAGCTGCGGCAGCACGAACGACGCGGCCGAGAAGCCGTAGTCGACGACCAAGCGGAAGCCGCGCGCGCGAATCGCGTCGCGGTCGAGACCGGCCAGCAGGTCCTGTGCGTACGTCTCGCGCACGCGCGCCGGGTAGGTGATCGTCCCGATGTCGGTGAAACCCACGCGGCGAAGCTCGCCGCGCGTGAAGTTCTTCTCGATCTCCTTCTGCAGCGCCGGCGAGAGCGGACTGCCCGGCTGCTCGAAGAAGCGGATCTGGACGACCTCCGGGTCAGCCTGGCCCGTGCCGACGTGGAAGCCGACCTCGTAGCCCTCGCTCTTGAGCAGGTGCCGCGCGACCGCGGCGGGGAGCACACGCAGGTCGGCAACTTCGAGCCCGGCCGAGGTGAAGCCGCTGATCATCGCCCGCTTGATCATCCGGCACGCGGTCGCCGACTCGCGGCTGGCGACAACGCGGGCGTCGCGCTTGAGCGCCGTGCCGAGCGCCGCAGCGATCCGCACGGCCACCTCCGGGGTCAGGTCGACGTTGACAAGCCCGGCGACGCCATCGCGGCCGAAGAGGCGCGTCGAGGCGCGCGACTCCCAGATCACGCTCTCGTGGATGTGCGATCCGGATTCGACCTCCTTGTAGGGGTAGATCCGGACGCCCGGCATGATCACCGTCTCAGACCCGATCGTGACCTCGTCTCCGACTGCCACGCCTTCGTGAATGCGCACGTGCGCGCGGATGTCGCACGACCGGCCGAGGATCGCCCCCTCGATCAGCGAGCTGCGTCCGATGTGCGTCGACGCGTCGATCACCGAGCGCGTCGTGCGCGTGCGCTCCCGCAGCGTGACCGTGTTCGAGAGCACGGAGTACTCGCCGACGCTCGCGCCCGGCGCGATCCGGCAGTAGTTGCCGATCAGCGCCGGCCCCTCGACCTGGTCGAGATCCGCGAGCTCGACGCCCTCGCCGAGCCAGATGTTGCCGCGGATCCGGATGCCGGGGACGTTCAGGCGCACCTTCTCCTCGAGCGCGTCGAAGTTCGCCTGGCGGTACTGGTCGAGATTGCCGATGTCCTGCCAGTAGCCGTCCATGACGTAGCCGTAGAGCGGGCGGCCCATCTCGAGCAGGTACGGGAAGAGCTCCTTCGAGAAGTCGTACGGCCGATCCGTCGGCACGTGCTTCAGCACCTCCGGCTCGAGCACGTAGATGCCCGTGTTGATCGTGTCGGAGAAGACCTGACCCCAGGACGGCTTCTCGAGGAAGCGCTCGATGCGTCCCTCCTCGTCGGTGACGACGATCCCGAACTCGAGCGGGTTGTCGACCGCCTTGAGGCCGATCGTCACGGCCGCGCCGCGCTCCTTGTGGAACTCGACGAGCTTGCTCAGGTCGACGTCGCACAGCGCGTCGCCGGAGATGACGAGGAACGTCTCGTCGAGCTGCTTCGCAGCGAGCCGCACCGAGCCCGCGGTGCCGAGCGGCGACTCCTCCACGGAGTAGCCGATGCTCATTCCGAGCGTGTCGCCCTCGCCGAAGTAGCTGCGGATCGCCTGCGGCAGGAACGCGACCGTGACGATCACGTCCGTCATGTCGTGCTCGCGCAGCAGCTCGAGGATGTGCTCCATGCACGGCTTGCCGACGATCGACACCATCGGTTTCGGCTGGTTCGACGTCAGCGGACGCAGGCGCGTGCCCTCGCCGCCGGCCATGACGACGGCCTTCATCGCCTGCGTTCTCTCCAGGCGGCTCGCCCGTACACCAGTCCGGCCAGAACGGCGAGGACGAGCCCCGTCCAGAAGATCCAGTACGGCCAGTCAGTGGAGCGGTGGGTGACGAGCAGGAAGCCGATGCCGGCGTACAGCAGCCACGTGGCGGTCTTGCCGACCAGGTTGACTTTCAGCTCGTAGCCCTCGGGTGCGACCGCCTTGTAGCCCGCCAGCAGCAGCAGGTCGCGTCCGAGAATCACCACGAGCCCGGCCCAGGGCATGTGGTCGGCGACGAAGAGCAGGATGACCGCCGCGTCGATCATCAGCCGGTCGGCGAGCGGGTCCCAGACACGCCCGAAATCCGACTCCACGCGCCAGCGGCGGGCGAGGAAGCCGTCGATCTGGTCGGTGACACCGGCGACGCCGAAGACGATGCCGGCGGGCCAGCTGTGACCGCCCTCGGCGCCGAGCATCAGCGCCACGAAGACGGGGATCAGGATCAGCCGCGCGATCGTCAGCGCGTTCGGCAGTTGCTCCAGGGGCACGGAAACGGCGCGGGTGGCCATCGGTGTGGAAAGGATACGCCCGTGGCCGAGACCCTCACCCTGCCCGGATTCGTCGACGCCCACTGCCATGCGTTCCAGCGTGCTCTGCGGGGACACGGCGGGAACGGCGACTTCTGGGGCTGGCGGGAGGCGATGCTGGCCGTTGCGGAGCGGCAGACGCCTGAGCTCGTCCGGCGTGAGTACGTCGAGGTCTACCGGGAGCTGCGTGGGGCCGGCTACACGGCGGTCGGCGAGTTCCACTACCTCGGCTTCGACGAGGCGCTCGCGGCGACCGAGGCGGCCGAGGAGGCGGGCGTGCGGATCGTGGTGCTGCTGTCCGCCTACGCACGGGGCGGCCTGGCCCGCTTCCGCCGGCCGGGGCATCGCCGTCGGGCTCGCCCCCCACTCCGTCCGTGCGTGTCCCGCGGACTGGCTCGAGGAGATCGGCCGCTACGCGGAGGCGGAGAAGCTGCCGTTGCACGTGCACGCGGACGAGCAGCCGCGCGAGATCGAGGAGTGCCTCGCCGAGCACGGCATCCGCCCGATCGAGCTGCTCGACCGGACCGGTTGCCTCGGCGAGCGCACGACGATCGTCCACGCGACGCACGCCGACGGCGCCGAGCTCGACCTGATCGGACACGCGGGTGCGCGCATCTGCGTGTGCCCGACGACGGAGGCGAACCTCGGCGACGGCTTTCTGCCGGTGGAGCGCGTCTGCAAGCGCAGCATCGGCATGTGCATCGGCTCCGATTCGAACGTGCGCATCGATCCGCTGGAGGAACTGCGCGAGCTCGAGGGGATCGCGCGCCGGCAGAGCGGCCGGCGTAACGTCATCTCCACAGCGAGCCTGCTCTGCTTCGGCGCCGACGAGGGCGCTGGGTCGCTGGGGCTCGAGCAGTGGGACGAGATCGAGGTCGACCTTGGCCACGCCTCACTACGCGGCGTCGACGATGTGTTCGAAGGTTTGGTCGCGGGTTGTAGCGCCGACGTGCTTATCGCGGACGCTTGAGACATGTCTGATCTGTCGTTGTCCAACTGGACGACAGCCCATCCGAACGGTCTGCGAGACTTTGGGCGTGAGGCGATACGATCCGGAGTACTGGGAAAAGCGACGTGATGAGCTCGTCCCGTATCACAGGGCGTATCACGAACGGCGCATGCGGGAGGATCCTCAATGCGCCCAGAAGCGACGTGCGAGTAACCGCGCTGCTGCAAAGCGGCGCCGTGAGCGTATTAAGGCAATGTTCGCAGCGGCGAAGAGCTGTCCGTGTGCCGACTGTCACCGGCGTTTCCCTCCCGAGATCATGGAGTTCGACCACGTTCGCGGTGTCAAGAAGGTCAACCTCGCGAAGGTCAAGGGCACGACTTACGCGTCCTATAAGACAATTGAAGAAGAAATCGCGAAGTGCGAGGTGCGTTGCCCGACTTGCCATCGTCTGCGCCACTATCTGACCGATGACAAATTTACGAGTCTTCGGGAAGCCCGATCCGCGAGCGATTGAACAGCTTGAGCGCTGCGCGCACCAAGGAGCTTACGCGGTTCTCTGTGCTGATTCCCATGTTGGGTACAGCCAGCCGATCGGTGGCGCCGTGGCATACGAACGCCTGATCTCCCCGAGTGGCGTGGGCTTCGACATCGGCTGCGGCAACAAAGCAGCACGAACAACGTTGCGGGCCGAAGATGTCGACGTCCCGCACACGATGGACGAGATCGCGCGGCAGATCTCGTTCGGGGTCGGCCGCACCAGCGGCTGGCGGGTCGAGCATCCCGTCCTCGAAAAGATCGCGCAAGCGGAGTTCGCACCGCAGCGGAAGCTGGCAAAGCTCGCACGCGAGCAGCTCGGCACGGTCGGCGGCGGCAATCACTACGTCGATCTGCTCGAAGACGAAGACGGCCTCCTTTGGGTCGGCGTGCATTTCGGCTCGCGCGGCTTCGGCCACAAGACTGCGACGGGATTTTTCGCGCTCGCCCAAGGGCTGCGGTTCGAGGACCGGGCGAAGGAAGGCCCGATGGACTCGCCGCCCGTGCTGTTCGACACCCGAACGGATCTCGGTCAGGCGTACGTAGGGGCGATGATGCTTGCTGGCGAGTACGCCTACGCCGGCCGTGACGTCGTCGTCGACCGGGTGCTGCAAATCCTTGGAACGCAGGCGACGGACGAAGTCCACAACCATCACAATCACGCTTGGCGGGAGTCCCACTTCGGGAACGACTACTGGGTGGTGCGCAAAGGCTGCACGCCCGCCTTTCCCGGACAGCGTGGCTTCGTCGGCGGCTCGATGGGCGATGTCTCGGTCATCCTCGAGGGCGTCGATGGGCAGGAGGCGAAGGAGGCGCTGTACAGCACCGTGCACGGCGCGGGCCGCGTCCTCAGCCGCCGCCAGGCAGCGGGCAAGCGCCGCTGGGTGCGCGACAAGCGAACGGGTCGCCGGGTCGCCACGACGATCTCACCGGGCGTGATCGACTGGGACGCCGCGAAGGGTGAGCTCCAACAGCGAGGGATCGAGCTGCGCGGGGGCGGCGCGGACGAGGCTCCCGGCGTCTACAAGCGGCTCGAGGACGTCCTCGCGGCGCACGAAGGCTCGATCCGCGTCACGCACCGCCTGCAGCCACTCGGCGTCGCGATGGCAGGCGACGATATCGAGGATCCGTACCGGGACTAGCGGCCCGTCAGCGACGTCCAGTAGCGCGTGCGCGTGATGTACGCACGCTCCGCCGCGCGGCCGTGGAGACCGTACGCGCCGTCGTAGCTCTCGTAGCGCCCGCCGTGGCCGGCCGGCTCGATCTGCGTCCCTTCCCCCCACTCGTTGTAGCTCGTGATCGTGACGAGATCCGCGCCGGCGGCCTCGGCGGCGCGCCACATGGAGTCGTAGGTCGAGCCGTCGAGGCGCGGCTTCACGCGCGTGTCGCCCGTGGCAGCCGCCGCCGCGTAGCCGGGGCCGACGGAGGGCCCGCAGAGGATCCCCGCGGAGCGCGCCTGCTCGCAGAGGCGGCCGAACTTGGCGCCGTCATAGATCAGGATGTCGTACGTGTAGAAGCCGGCGAAGCCCGCCCGCGCGGCGAACCCAACCCGGCTCGTCTGCGCGAAGAGGCGCATCCCATTCGGCTGGCTCGTCACGGGCCACCAGTCCTCTGCCGCGAAGTCGTTCGAGCGGTAGATGTAGACGTCGCGGATTCCGAGGCCGCGCAGGTAGGCGAGATCGGCGCCTATCGACGAGACCGTCCTTCCGGGGTACGGCTCGAGCTGCGCGCCAACGCGGAGGTGGAGGCGCCTGGCGGCTCGCATGATGGCCGGCAGGCGATCGTCCTCCGGCGAGCCCTGTCCCCACCACGAGCTGACGACCTCGTCGATCCCGGCCGCGGCGATGTCCCGCATCTGGGAGCGGAGCACGCGCGGATCGGCGCTCGAGTAGGGCCCCCGGGCAGGGTAGAACTGGGAGGCGAGGTCGAACGGCGGCTGGTGCCCGCCCTGGGTCCAGTGCGTATAGCCGCCGTCGTGGCGCATGTTCGAGTACCAGGGGTAGAAGAAGATGGCACTCTCGGGCGGGCCCGCGAGGGCAATCGCGGGCAGGCTGAAGAGGAGAGCGAGGGCCAGGAGGGGGAGCCGCAACGGCCACAGCATGACACCTTCGTCGGACTTCTTCGACCCCCCTGGGATCACCAGGACGAGGCATGTCGGGTCGTCCGAAACGGGCCGATTTGAGGGTATGTCCCTCTTCGGCCACAGGGGTGCCCGCTGGCGTCGCGAGGAAGGTCAGACGATGTCCGAGTACGTCGTCGTCCTCGCCATCATCACGCCGGCCGTGCTCTTCTCGTTCGGGCTCTTCAGCGGCGCGGTCGTAACCGCGATCGACAGAGTCCGCGATTTCCTCCTGGCGTAACCGCCCGTCGGCGGTGCAGAGCTAGGCGGCGCGCTGTAGCGCGCGTACGAGCTCGGCCTTGGTCATCTTCGAGCGGCCTTCGATCCCGGCCGCCTTCGCACGCTTATCGAGCTCCTGCTTGGAGAGGTCGCCGAGGCTGCCGTTGCGCCGCCCCCTCGCGCCGCCGCGGCTGCGCTCGATGCTCTCGCGCAGCGCCGTCATGAGGTCGGTCGGCTCCTCCTCTTCGAGCTCCGGCGCGGCGTGCACTTCCTTGCCCTTGCGCTTCGCCTTGATGATCGCGCAGAGCTCGTCGCGGTACGTGTCCTGGTACTTCTCGGGTTTCCACTCGGTCGTCCAGGACTCGATCAGCCGCTCCGCCATCTGCAGCTCCTCGCGGGAGACGCGCGCCTTCGACGCCTTGATCTCGTCGAGCGGCCGGATCTCGTCGACGAAGTAGAGCTGCTCGAGGGTGACGACGCCGTCGCGGATGCGGAGCGCGCCGAGATGCTGCTTGTCGCGCATGACGAACTTGGCGATGCCGGCGAGCTGGGAGTCCTCCATCGCCTTGACGAGCAGCGAGTACACCTTCTCGGCGCCCCGGTCGGGTCCGAGGAAGTACGTCTTGGCGAAGAAGATCGGGTCGATGTCCTCGTACGGGACGAAGTCGACGATGTCGATCGTCTTGTAGCCCTCGACCTTGGCAGCGGCGAAGTCCCCTTCCTCCATGAAGACGTACTCGCCCTTCTGGAACTCGAACGCCTTGACGATCTCGTCATCCGGGACCGGCTTGTTCTCCTTCTTGCAGATCTTCTGGTAGCCGATCGGGCTCGAGTCCTTTTCGTGCACGAAATGGAACTGGAGCTTGTGCTCCTGGATCGCGCTGTACAGCCGCACGGGGACGTTGACGAGGCCGAACGAGATCGAGCCTGACCAGATCGGGCGTGGCATGCTGGTCGTCATTGCCGCTCGCCCGGGAGGGAAAACGTTGGAGGAGATCGACCGGCTGTTCACGCTCCCGCTGGACGAGTTCACCTCCGCGCGCAACGAGCTGGCGCGGCGGCTGAAGCAGGAAGGCGACGCGGAGACGGCCGAGGCGGTGCGCACGCTGGCGAAGCCGACCGTCGCCGCCTGGGCTGTCAACCAGCTGGCGCGGCGCGAGCCGGAGGCGGTGCGCGCGCTGCTGAACGTGGCCGCCCGGTTGCGCAGCGCTCAGGAGCGCGCGCTCGGCGGTGAGCGTGCGGCGGACGAACTGCGTGCCGCGCAGTCGGAGGAGCGCGACGTCATTCGCGATCTGATCAGGCGCGCGGAGAAGATCCTGCGCGATGCCGACCGGGCGGCGAGCGGCCAGACGCTCGAGCGTGTGTCGTCGATTCTCCGTTCTGCGGCCGTGGCGGACCCCGGCCGGGAAGCGTTGCGCGAGGGTCGATTGAGCGGCGACGTCGAAGTTTCCGGCTTCGACGCGTTCGCGGGGCTCGAGGTGCCGAAAGGACGCCGCGGTCGGGGTGCCACGCGGACGAGCGGCGACGACCTGGCCGAACGCCGGCGGCAGAAGCGTGAGGCCGAGCGTCACCGCAAGCAGCTGGAGAAGCGCGTGCGCGACCTGTCCTCCCGCGCGGAAACAGCCGAGCGCGACGCCGAGCGCGCGCAGAAGGCTGCAGCTGAAGCCGACGCGACCGCCCAGGAGCGCCGACGCGAAGCCGACGAAGCGGCTGCAGAGCTGAGCGAGCTCAGCGAGTAAGCAGGGTCAGGTCTTTGAGAGACCTGACCCCGTCACGGCTAGTTCGGCGCCTCGACCGTCTGCCACAGATAGGTGCAGGTCCTCGAATCGGGATCGACGTACCCGCCGATGGTGAGCGTCGCGGTCGCAGCGTTCGCCGTCAGGACGGCGTACTGCGTCCCGGCGTGTTTCCCCATTCCCGGCAGGAAGGACGCAGCCGGAGGCAGCAGGATCGACGAGACGCCGGTCGGGCTGGCGTTGAAGTCACCGGGGTAGAAATCCATCGTCTTTCCTGTCGGTGCCTGGACAAGCACGCGGGCGTTCGCGCCGTCACCGCCGAACGGCGTAGAAAAGACGTCGCACTGGCCCGAGATCGTCACGCCCGTCAGCGGGAGAACCTTGCCGGAGCCTGTCCCTCCCCACGGAACGGTGAACGAGCCGTTCTGGGTTACGCGCACAGTTCCGCCCCCGCCACCGATCACGAGGGCATGCTCACCATCGCGGCAGGACTCGGCGGCACGCATGAGCCCGTTCGTGTCGTTCACACAGACGTTGGTCCCGTCCGAGGCCGCTGTCTGGGTTGCGGCGACGGCGATACCGGCGCCGAGTGCAAGTAGGACCACCGCAATACCAATGACCTTTCCGGTCACGTTTCCTCCTTTGCCCGGATCACGAGTCGTCCGAGCTTCGCGCACCGCTCTAACCGCGGGCTAATCGGCGCGTGGCGCGGCTGGGTGCGGGGGCTACCTGAGGATCAGGCTGCGGCCGCCGAAGGCGATGCGGATGCGGCGGTGATCTCGTCGCTCGCTATCGCGCCTCCGGAGAGCCAGCAGGCGTGAACCTCGGATGACGTTGTAGCCGAGGCCAAGGCGTCGCCGGTAGAGCTCCTGGTGCATCCTTCTCTTTCTGACCGGGCAGCGCGAACGCTAATCACGCCCGAGCATGCGGTCGTCGAAGCGCCGAGCCTGACCACGGTTCAGGGCGTCCCCCGACAGGAAACGAAAAACCCGCCTTTTGCAGCGGGTTCTCCGATCGGGGCGCCGAGATTTGAACTCGGGACCTCTAGTCCCCCAGACTAGCGCGCTAACCAGGCTGCGCCACGCCCCGTGGCGGCCCCATGGTACCGCCTCCTAGCTGTACCGCCTGTAGAGCTTGTCGATCAGATCCGGCATCCGCTCGAGGCGGTCGGTGATCACGCGCAGGCGGTACTCGCGGAAGTGCTCCGCCTCCACGCCGAGTGCGCGCGCGAGCGTCTCCATCACGTCGTCCGAGGGGACGGGACGATTGCCGTGTACGAGGTGGTTCAGGTAGCCCGCGGAGAGCCTTGTCTTCTCCGCGAGCGAGCGGTACGTCACGCCGGCCTCACCCATGAGCCGCTCGACGGTCGGGCCGAACGCGTCGTCGCTGAAGCGCCGCTTCCGTGCCATCAGCTCATCTTCCCGCGCACTGCCGAGACGAGCTCACTCACCTTCACCGCATCGTCCTCCCCTCTCGCGCGCTCCCGCAGGTCCACCGTACCGTCTTCCGCCGCTTTTCGCCCGACGGTCACGCGGAAGGGGCAGCCGATCAGATCGGCGTCCGCGAACTTCTCGCCCGCGCGCGCGTCGCGGTCGTCGAGTAGCACGTCGAAGCCCGCCTCATCCAGCGCGGTCGCGGCCTGCTCGGCATGGGACTCCGTCCCCGGCAGCGCGACGATGTGGACGTCGTACGGCGCGACCGACCGCGGCCACGCGATGCCGCGCTCGTCGTGATGCTGCTCCACGATCGCCGCCATCGTGCGCGCAGGCCCGATGCCGTAGCTGCCCATCACGAGCGGCTTCTCCTCGCCGTCCTCGTCGAGGAACGTCGCTCCGAACCGCAGCGAGTAGAACGTGCCGAGCTTGAAGATGTGCCCGAGCTCGATGGCTGTCTGCTCGGCGAGCTTGCCGCCGCAGACGGGACACGCGTCCCCGGCATTCGCCTGGCGGATGTCCGCGAAGTGCGGTTTGTAGTCGCGCCCCGCTTCGACGCCGCGCAAGTGCCAGCCGTCGCGGTTCGCGCCCGCAACGAACTGCCCCTCGCGCAGCGCCTCGTCGGCGACGATGTCGACCGTCACCGCGACCGGCCCGAGCGAGCCGCCGCCGGCGCCGAAGACCGTCCTGATCTCTTCGTCGGTCATCGGCCGGTAGGCCTCGCCGAGCTCCGTGACGAGCTTCTCCTCGTTCAGGCGGTCGTCACCGCGGATGAGCGCCAGCACCGGACGCTCGCCGACCATCACGGGCATCGCCTTCGACGTGGCCGCCGGGTCGATGCCGAGGAGCTCGGCCAAGGCCTCGATCGTCCCGACGCCGGGCGTCTCTACCTCGTCAGGCTGATCGAGCGGCTCGGGGAACTTCGGCGCACGCGGAATCCCGCGCGCGGCGTCGTAGTCCGCGTAGTAGTCGCCGTTCTCGCAGCTGACGAGGGTGTTCTCGCCGGACTCCGCCGGCGCCATGAAGCCCGACGACTCGCGGCCGCCCATGATTCCCGACTCGGCAACGACGTAGTGCGCCTCGAGCCCGCACCGCTCCCAGATGCGCTCGTACGCGGCCTTGTGCGCGTCGAAGCTCCTGTCGAGCCCGGCCTCGTCGCGGTCGAACGAGTATGAGTCCTTCATGATGAACTCGCGCACGCGCAACAGCCCGCCGCGCGGCCGCGGCTCGTCGCGCTCCTTCGTCGAGAAGTGGTACCAGAGCTGCGGCAGCTGCTTGTACGACTGCAGCTCGCGCGCGTGGAAGGTCATCGTCTCCTCGTGCGAAAACGGCAGCACGAAGTCGCGCCCGTAGCGGTCCTTGAGCTTGAACACAATCGGGATTCCGACACGGCCACTCGTCTCCCACAGCTCCGCCGGCGTCAGCACCGGCTCGAGCATCTCCTGCCCGCCGATGGCGTTGATCTCCTCGCGGATGATCTGCACCACCTTCTGGTGCACCCGCCAGCCGAGCGGCAGGAACGTCCAGAGGCCGGCGCCGACCTGCCGGATGAACCCGCCCCGCACGAGCAGCTTGTGACTCGCCGCCTCGGCGTCGGCCGGCGCATCGCGCAGGGTCGGCAGGAACAGCTGTGAAGCCCGGACGATCACGTTGTCCGGGCAGACTATTCGGAGAGCGGGATCAGCGAGGCTTCAGCCATCGCCGAGGCATCGCTTGCGATGCCGTTCAGAAGGCCGCGCGGTTCATCCGCGCGGCCGTTAACCCACATCACTTGGACCCGCCAACGGTATGAGCGATGCCTCCGCCATGGCGGAGGCATCCGCCATGGCGGAGGCATCGCTTGCGATGCCGTTCAGAAGGCCGCGCGGTTCATCCGCGCGGCCGTTAACCCACCTCACTTGGACCCGCCAACGGTATGAGCGAAGCCTCCGCCATCGCCAGGGCGGCGGGCTTTGCCATCTTCAACCGCTTCGGGCGCTTCATGCCGTCCGCGATCCATTTGTCGATCTCGTGGAACAGCTCGTCGATCAGGATGTCGGACGACACCTTCTTCAGCACGCGCCCGTGCGCGTAGACAAACCCCGTGTCCCGGCCGCCGGCGATGCCGAAGTCCGCGTCGCCGGCCTCCCCCGGCCCGTTTACTGCGCAGCCGAGCACGGCGACCTCGAAGTGCTGGGGATACGCGTGCAGGCGCTCCTCCACCTTCTCTGCCAGCGTCTGCACGCCGACGTTGTCGCGGCCGCACGACGGGCACGCGATCATGACCGGCCCGCGCTCGCGCAGGCCGAGCGACTTGAGGATCTCCCACGCGACGCGCACCTCCTCGACCGGGTCGGCCGTGAGCGAGACGCGCATCGTGTCGCCGATGCCGTCGACGAGCAGCGCGCCCATCCCGACGGCGCTCTTGATCGAGCCCGCGTACGGCGTCCCGGCCTCGGTCACGCCGAGGTGCAAGGGATACGGCACCTTCGCGGACAGCATCCGGTAGGCGCGGATCATGGTCGGGACGTGGCTCGACTTCACGGAGATCTTGAAGTCGCGGAAATCGAGGCTCTCCAGCAGCCGCACCTCCTCCAGCGCCGCTTCGACGAGCGCCTCCGCCTGGTCGCGTTGCGCCAGCTCCCCGAGATGCTTCGGGAGCGAGCCGGAGTTGGCGCCGATCCGCATCGGGATGCCCGCGGCCTGTGCGGCGCGCACGACCTGGGCGACCTTGTCCGAGCCGCCGATGTTCCCGGGGTTGATCCGCACCGCGGCGACACCCTGGTCGATCGCCTTCAGCGCGAGGCTCGCGTTGAAGTGGATGTCGGCGATGACGGGGATCGGCGAGAAACGCACGATCCGGCTCAGCGCCTCCGCGTCCTCCGTCTTCGGCACCGCCACACGCACGATCTCGCAGCCCGCCGACGCCAGCGCCGCGATCTGCGCCGTCGTCGCCTCGACGTCGTGCGTCTTCGTGAGCGTCATCGACTGGACGACGACGGGCGCACCGCCGCCGATCTTCACGCCACCGACGCTGATCTGCCGCTCGGAAGCCATCCGAGCCCGAGTCTAGCCGCCTCCCAGCCGGCTGATGTCGTTCGAGAGCCCGATGAACATCAGCACCAGGAAAAGGGCGATTCCGACGGCGGAAACACGCTCGTAGACCTCCCTCCCGACGGCCCGCCGGCGCAGGCCCTCGATCACCGAGAAGAGGATGTGGCCGCCGTCGAGCGGTAACAGGGGCAGCAGGTTGAGGATCGCCAGGGAGAGGCTGATCAGGCCGAGGATCTGCAGGTAGAGCGGGAAGCTCAGAGCCACCGCGCGGCTGGACACGTCGCTGATGCCGATCGGGCTGGACACTTCCTTACGCCCCGAGTCCGTGACGAGGCGGGGCAGGAAGGTGATCGTCGCCTTTGTCGCACGCCAGTTGTCGCCAAGGCTGTGCCCGACCGCGCCGCCGATGCCGTACTCACGGTTGTCCCAGCCCGGTTCGAAGCCGAGCGCGTATTTGTCGCCGATCTTCTTCGTCCGGACCGGACCGAGCATCCGCGCCTCTCCCTCCCGGAGGATCGTGAGCGTGATCGCCTTGCCCTTCGAGCCGCGGATCGCCGCTGAGACGGAGTCGAAGTTCGGTGTCGGCCGGTTGTCGATCTCCACGATCGTGTCCCCGGAGCGCAGGCCCACCATCTGCGCAGGCGTGTTGTCGTCGACATGCTTGACGGTCGTGTTCGTGTCGCCGGGTGCACCGATCAGGTACGCGACCACCGGCAGCGCGAGCGCGATCAAGATGTTTGCGCCAGGGCCCGCGAAGATCACGGCGATCCGCTTCCAGGTTGCCTGACGCCAGTAGGCGTCGGGGCCGAGGCCGTCGCGGAGCTCGGTCAGGCAGCGTTCCGCGGTCCGTGCGGCGGCGGGCGTGAGCTCGGCTTCGGCAACCGCACGCTCGAGCTCCGGCAGCCGGTCGCGTGCCTCGGCGAGATCGTCCGCCTCCAAGGCCCGCTGCATGCGCGCGACCTTGGGAAAGAGGCGTGGGTCCTCCTTCAACGCCGGGCCCAGCTGCACGTCCACGTCGGACGGCGCCGGGCGGTGCATCCCGGGAATCTTCACGTAGCCGCCGAGCGGGATCGCGCCGATGCCGTACTCGATGTCGTTGCGCCGTACCTTGAAGAGCGCCGGCGGGAAGCCGAGGTAGAACCGGCGGGGGCTCATGCCGACCGCGCGCGCAACGAAGAAGTGGCCGGCCTCGTGCAGGAGGATCAGCACGGCGAGCCCGAGGATCGCAATGGTGATGTTCATGCGACCTTCAACGCTCCTTCCGCATGGCGACGCGCTTCGGCGTCGGCGGTGATCAGGTCATCGAGGTCGCGTGCCGGCGCGCCGTCAACTGCTGCAAGCGCCTCGGCGACGACCTCGGCGATGGCGAGGAACGGAAGCTTGCCTGCGAGGAACGCGGCTACGGCCACTTCGTTGGCCGCGTTGAACACGCAGGGATGAGTTCCTCCCTGCTCGCCGGCGCGCCGCGCGAGCGCGAGCAGCGGGAACGTCTCCAGATCCGGCGCGTGGAACTCCAGCGTCACGCCCGACTGAAGGTCAAGCGGCGGGAGCGATGTGGCGCTGCGCTCCGGGTACGTGAGCGCGAACGAGATCGGCACGCGCATGTCCGGATACCCGAGGTGCGCGAGCGCGGCGCCGTCGCGGAAACGCACGAGCGCATGCACGATCGAGCTCGGATGCACGGCCACTTCGATCTGCTCGTAACGCAGGCCGAAGAGGAAGTGCGCCTCGATCAGCTCGAGCCCCTTGTTCGCGAGGGTGGCGGAGTCGACCGTGATCTTCGGCCCCATGTTCCACGTGGGATGCGCAAGCGCTTCCTCCGGCGTGACGTCCGTCAGCTCGTCGCGGGCTCGCCCGCGGAACGGGCCTCCCGACGCAGTCAGCACCAGCGAGTGCACCTGCTCGGGTGCGCGGCCCTCGAAGCACTGGAAGGCGGCCGAGTGCTCGCTGTCGACCGGAAGCAGCCGGCCTCCGCCCCGCCGCTGCGCCTCGAGCGCCAGGTCGCCGCCGGCGACGAGGCTCTCCTTGTTGGCGAGGGCGAGGTCGACGCCACGCTCGAGCGCCCAGAGCGTCGCCGGGAGCCCGGCGAAGCCCACGACGGCGTTGAGGACGAGGTCGGGCTCGGCGCGCTCCAGGAGCTCGGTGAGGTCGCCGCCGACCTGGGTCAGCGGGGCCAGGCCGTCGACCGCCTGGGAGCCCGAGGCGGCCGCACAGAGCCGCAGCTCGGGATGAGCCTCGATGATCTCGAGCGCCTGGCGCCCGATCGAGCCCGTAGCGCCGAGAAGCGCGATTCGTTTCACGGTTCAAGTGTAGGTTCGCGCGGGTGATCCGCCCCGCCACACCCGAGGATGCCGAGGCCGTCGCCGGCGTCCAGATCGCCTCGTGGCAGGAGGCGTACAGCCATCTCTTCACGCCGGAGCAGCTCGCGGCGATCCCGCTGGCCGAGCGGACCGAGTTCTGGCGGCGCTTCCCGCCGATCGTCGCCGAAGTCGGCGGGGAGGTCATCGGCTTCGTCAACGTTGGCCCCGCCTATGACGACGAGGACGCTGATGGCGAGCTCTACGCCATCTACGTCCGGCCCGATCACTGGGGCACCGGCGCCGGCCGCGCGCTGATGGAGGCCGGCGAGGCGCGGCTACGCGAGCTCGGGCACACGAGCGCGATCCTGTGGGTCTGGAAGGACAATCCGCGCGCGCGGCGCTTCTACGAAATCGCCGGCTGGGCCACGGACGCCGCCGAGAAGGAGGCGGAGTTCTACGGGATGACCGGGCCGATCGTGCGCTACGCGAAGCAGCTCTAGCGCGTGCTCTTCAACAGCTTCGTCTTCCTCTTCGTCTTCCTGCCGCTCGTCGTCGTCACGTACTTCGCCGTGCCGGCGCACCGCGCGCGTCTCGCGCTGATCGTGGTCGCCAGCTACGCCTTCTACGCCTACGCCCAGTGGTGGTTCGCGCTCCTGATGGCGGCCTCGACGCTCGTGGGCTTCGTCGGCGGGCAGCTCGTCGAGGAGGCGTCGACGCGCGGCCGCCGCAAGCTGGCGCTCGGCCTCACCGCCGCACTCCTGCTCGCACTGCTCGGTGCCTTCAAGTACGCCGCGTTCGTCGGCGGGAACCTGACGAGCTTCGTCGGCGTGATCACCGCGCAGGGCTTCCCGGGACTGCACGCGTTCCTGAACGGGATCGTGCTGCCGATCGGGATCAGCTTCTACACGTTCGAAGGGATCTCCTACGCCGCCGACGTCTACCGCGGCAAGCTGCCGGCCGAACGGGATCCGCTCCGGTACCTCTTCTTCATCTCGTTCTTCCCGCACCTGATCGCGGGGCCGATCGTCAGGTACGGGATCCTGCAGCCGCAGCTGCTGCGCAAGCACCCGTTCGACGTCGACCGCGTCCGCGCCGGGCTGCTGCTCTTCGCGCTCGGCCTCGCGAAGAAGACGCTCGTCGCGGACGGCTTCGCGAGCTGGGTGAACCGCTACCTCGACGATCCGTCGTCGTTGCACGCGTTCGAGGCGTGGGCCGCGATTGTCGGCTTCGGCTTCCAGATCTACTTCGACTTCAGCGCCTATTCCGATATGGCGCTCGGCCTCGCCCGCATCTTCGGGATCGAGCTGCCGTGGAACTTCAACCGGCCGTACCGCGCCTCGAGCCCGATCGAGTTCTGGCGGCGCTGGCACGTGACGCTCTCGAGCTGGCTCCGTGACTACCTCTACATCCCTCTGGGTGGGAATCGCAAAGGCGAGCGCCGCCGCGACGCCAACCTGATGGCGACGATGGGGCTCGGCGGCCTCTGGCACGGGGCGTCCCTCAACTTCGTCGTCTGGGGCCTGTACCAGGGATTGCTTCTGCTCTCGACCCACCACCTGCGCAAGCTCGGGTTGCGCGTACCGGCCGCTGTCGCGGTCGCGATCACGTTCGTGGTCGTCATGTTCGGCTGGGTCTTCTTCCGCCTGCACTCGGCGGGAGCGATCGGCGACACCGTCGGTGCGATGGTGCTCCTCAACGGCTTCGGCCAGTTCCCCGGACGTCTCGCGCTGCTGATCGCCGCCGCCTGCGCCTACACGGCGCTCGCGCCCGAGGAGTGGACGTGGGACGTGAAGAGCTTCGGGTTCGCGCGCGTCGCCACGGTCGGCGCCGTGCTCGCCGTGGCGGTCGCGTCGATCTACACGAGCCACCCGTTCATCTACTTCCGCTTCTGATGGCGCGGCTGCTCGTCTTCCTCGGAACCGCGGCCGTGCTGCTCGGCGCCACCGCCGCCTTGAACTGGTGGGTTGACCCCTTCGGGGAATTCTGGAAGCCGAGCGCCGTCCGGGAGGCACGCGCCTCACGGCCGCCGTGCCTCGTTTCGCACGAGGTGATCGGCGGCGAGTACCTGCCGTTCAAGCTCGACGTCTTCCGTTCACGCCCGACCCGTACCTTCGTGACCGGCTCGAGCCGGGTGTTGAAGATCGGCTCCTGGCCAGGCGAGCGGACGTTCGCCAACCTCGGGATGCCGGTCATCTCCCCGGAGATCGTCCTCGACGAGCTCCGTGCGCTTCCGGCTCGCCCGCTGACGATGTACCTCGGCGTCGAGGCGTTCTGGCTGAATGCGAACTTCAGCGGCTTCGACGTCACCCCCGGCTTCGAGAAGCGAGCGCGCTACGTCCTCAGTCGGTCGGCCCTCGAGGAGAGCATCCGCACGATCCGGCGCTCGGCTTACGTCTTCTTGCATCGCTGGCGCCGGGAGCACGTCGGCTCGTCGTGTGTGATCGGCCGTTCGCGCCCGGCGCTCGCGTGGCGGCTCGACGGCTCGCGCGTCTGGAGCTTCGAGCTGGACCCGAAGACGTACCACCCTGCGGTCGACCCCTTCACGACCGACCTGACGAAGCTTCGGACCGGGATCTACGCCGGCTGGGACGAGCTTTCCCGGAAGCGCCTGCGCACGCTCGAACAGGTGCTCGCGCTCGCGCGTGCGCGCGGCTGGCGCGTCGTCGGGTTCACGCCGCCGGACGGCGCGCGCTACTTGCGCTTCTTCAACTCCAATCCCGTGATCGGGCCGCGCTGGCGAGAGTTCGCGTCACTGATGCCGAAGCTGTTCCGCCGCTACGGCTACCGGTGGCTGGACCTCCGCGACGCGCGTTCGATTCCCTGTCGGCAGTCCGACTTCGTCGACGGCGGCTACCACACCGATGCGGCGTGCTCGATGCGCATGCGGCAGCGTCTCGACGCCGCCGCGCGGCGGCAACTGACGCTCGTGGCGCTCGGCGACTCGATCCCCGCCGCGCGACCGCGCGAGTGCCGCTGTACGGCCGGCTTCGTCACGCTGTACGCGCGCGCGCTGAAGCGGCCGGTCAGCGTCCTGAACCTGGCCGTGCCGGGCGCGAACAGCTCCGAGCTGCTCGCGCTGCTCCGCCGGCGGCAGGGCGTCCAGGCCGACACGGTGCTGGTGATGATCGGCCACAACGACACACCGTGGATCCGGCCGGGTGGATCGGACGCACTGTTACGCAGCAACCTCGACAGGATCCTCGCCCTCGTCCACGCGCCGGACGTGCGGGTGGCGAACTTCTACGACGACGGAGGTGGCGATCCACACGTCGTCGCCGCCTACGCACGGACGATCTGTGCGGTTGCGCGGCGTCACGACGCTCGCTGCGCCGACGTGTACGACGCCTTCACCCCGAACCTGCTCGCGCCCGACCACGTTCATCCGAACGCGGCGGGCCACCGCCTGATCGCGCGGATGCTCTACACGGCGTCGAACGCGCGCAAGAGGTAGTACGCCGCGACGAAGGCGAACAGCGGGGCGTCGAGCCGGTCGAGCACGCCGCCGTGCCCTGCCAGCAGCCGCCCCGAGTCCTTCACCTGCATGTCGCGCTTGATGCCCGATTCGAACAGGTCGCCGAGCGGGCCGGCGACGGCGATCACAAGACCGAGGAAGATCGAGCGCGGGATCGAGATGTACTCCTGCTTGTACAGCGCCACGAACGTGACGAAGACCGTCGCGATCGTCCCGAAGACGAAGCCCTCCCAGGTCTTCCCCGGAGAGAGCGCAGGCGCCAGCTTGTGGCGGCCGATCATCCGCCCGGCGAAGAAGGCGCCGATGTCGCCCGCCCAGACGGCGAGTAGGACCGCGAACGTCGCCAGCCGGCCGTCCTTGGGGATGTCGCGGAGCAGCAGCAGGTGCGCGAGGCAGAGTCCGATCCAGCCCGCACCGAGCACCGTCGATGCGATCGCGACCGTCGCCGACTGCCGCGTCTGCCCGACCCAGTGCAGGATGAACGCGAGCAGTAGCGTCGAGAGGAAGCCGGCGACCGTCCACTCGAGCCCGCCCAGCTGCGCTCCCAGGAGGGCGAGCAGGGCGCCCGCGTACGACGCGAGGATCACGGGCCGCAGCGAGCGCGTCATGAGCGCGTACTCGTGCAGTGCGAGCACCGCGGCGACGGCCGCGAGCGCGAACAGCCACCAGCCGCCGGCATAGACGAGCGCGAGCACGACCGGCAGGCCGATCGCCGCGACCACGACGCGCGAGACGAGCGGGGTCACTAGCGTCCGCCGAAGCGGCGCCTGCGGCTGGCGTAGTCGTCGAGGGCGGCGCGGAGCTGCTCCTCGCCGAAGTCGGGCCAGAGCGTGTCGACGAAGACGAGCTCGGCGTAGGCGAGTTGCCACAGGAGGAAGTTCGAGATCCTCAGCTCGCCGGACGTGCGGATGAGCAGGTCGGGGTCGGGCATCTCGGGGGCGTTGAGGTATGACGCGAACGTCTCCTCGTCCACCTCGCGGCCGGCGGCCACGGCGCGGTTGGCGGCGTCGACGATCTCCGCCCGCCCGCCGTAGTCGAAGGCGATCCATAAATTGAGCCGGCGGTTGCCCTCCGTCTCACGCTCGAGCGCGGCCATCCGCTCGCGGAGCTCGGCCGGGGCGCGGTCGCCGCGGCCGATGAAACGCGTCCGGACGCCCTGCCGCACGAGGTCGGGCAGCTCGCGCTCGATCGTCTCGGTGAAGATCTCCATCAGGAGCTCGACCTCCTCGGGCGGCCGGCTCCAGTTCTCCGTCGAGAACGCGTAGACGGCCAGCGAGTCGACGCCAAGGTCGATCGCCGCCTCGACCGTCCTCCGCAACGCCTTCGTGCCCGCGCGATGGCCGGCCGCGATCGGCAGTCCGCGCTTGCGGGCCCAGCGCGCGTTCCCGTCCATGATGATGGCGACCGCGCGGGCTACGTCCGGAAGCTCCGGCTCGCGCGCGGGACGCACGTGCCGCAGCGTTCGGATCTTTGTCAGCAGGCTCACGCTCTTTGCCTTTTCTTCCCTTCTACCGAGCGAAGCGAAGGTACTAGACCTCACCCGCGAAAATGCGCAGCATTTTTCGCGGCTTAGACTTCCATGATCTCGGACTCTTTGTGGTGCAAGAGGTCGTCGATCGTCTTCGTGTGGTCGTCCGTCAGCTTCTGCACGTTCTCCTCCGCCCGCCGCTCGTCGTCCGTGCCCACGTCCTTCAGCTCCTTGAGGTGGTGCACCGCGTCTCGGCGCACGTTTCGCACCGCGACCTTCCCTTCCTCCGCGATCTTGCGCACGACCTTGACGAGCTCTTTGCGCCGCTCCTCGGTCGGCTGCGGCATCGGCAGACGAATCAGCTTGCCGTCGTTCGACGGCGTCAGCCCGAGATCGGATTCCAGGATCGCCTTCTCGATCGCCTTGATCGAGCTCGGGTCGAACGGCTGGATCGTGAGCATGCGCGGCTCGGGAACGTTGATGGTGGCGAGCTGCTTCAGCGGCGTCTGCTGTTCGTAGTAGTCGATCTGGATCCGGTCGAGCAGCGCCGCCGACGCGCGGCCCGTGCGCACCGTGTTGAACTCTGTGCGCGTGTGCTCGACGCTCGCGTCCATGCGCTTCTGCGCGTCCTGGATCAGCTCGTCGACGGTCGCCATCAGCTCCCCTCCTCCGCAGGCGTCGAGATGATCGTCCCGACGCGCTCGCCCGCGACCACGCGCCGGATGTTCCCGTCCGCGAGCGCGAACACGTAGATCGGGAGATTGTTGTCCATGCAGAGCGAGAGCGCCGTCGTGTCCATCACCTTGAGGCCGCGCTCGATTGCCTCGCGGTGCGTCAGCTCGGGCAGAAACTGCGCGTCCGGATCGACACGCGGATCGTCGTCGTAGACGCCGGCTGTGCCGTGCTTCGCCATCAGGATCGCGTCGGCGTTTACCTCGAGCGCACGGAGAGCGGCGGCGGTGTCCGTCGTGAAGAACGGGTTGCCCGTGCCGGCTGCGAAGATGACGATGCGGCCCTTCTCGAGATGTCGGATCGCACGCCGCCGGATGTACGGCTCGGCGACCTCCTTCAGCTCGAGGGCGGAGAGAATCCGCGTGTAGGCGCCGCGGTCCTCCAGCGCATCCTGCAGCGCGAGCGAGTTCAGCACCGTGGCAAGCATGCCCGCGTAGTCCGCGGTGGCCCGGTCCATCCCTTCCGCGGCCGCGGCCATGCCGCGGTAGATGTTCCCCGCGCCGACGACGAGCGCCGTCTCGACGCCCGACGTCTGCACCTCGACGATCTCCTCGGCGACGGCGTCGATCGTCTCCCGGTCCATGCCGTATTCGCGGTCGCCCATCAGCGACTCGCCGGAGAGCTTCAGCAGGACGCGCCGGAAGACTGGGCGTAGCTCAGCCGTCGCGGTGACGGCTTCCTCGGGCTGCACGGTCATCCGGCGCTGAGCTCGAAGCGCTCGAACTCCAGCACCTCGGCGCCCTCCTCGCGGAGCGCGTCGTCGACCTTCTTGCCGGAGTCGTGGATCCACTCCTGGTCGAGCAGGACGTTCGCGCCGAAGAAACGCTTGTTCAGCATCCCCTCGACGATCTTGTCGCGGGCCTGCTCCGGCTTGGACTGCACCTCGTCGGTGCTCGAGTAGATCTCGCGCTCCTGCGCAACCGTCTCGTCCGGGACGTCGTCGCGGCCGATCCAGCTCGGCTTCATGGCGGCGATGTGCATCGCGACCTTGCGCGCGAGGTCGTCGGAGCCGCCGCGCACCTGCAGCAGCACGCCGATCTTGTTGCGCGGGGGATGCGCATAGGCGGCGATTTTCGCGCCGTCGACGGCCTCGAAGCGGGCAGCGCCGGCCACGACGATGTTCTCGCCGAGCTTCCCGGCGAGCTGCGCGCGCTCCTCCTCGAGCTCGTCCTGCGCGCCGGGCCCGTTCGCCTCGACGACCTCGAGCACCCTCTTCGCGAAGGCGAGGAACTCGTCGTTGTTGGAGACGGGCTCGGTCTCGCAGCCGACGGCGACCATCGTCCCGCGCCCGGCATCCTCCGCTAGGCGGTAGCCGACCTTCCCCTCCGGCGTCTCGCGCTCCGCGCGCTTGGCCGCTCCGGCGATGCCCTTCTCGCGCAGGACGCGGATCGCGGCCTCCATGTCGCCGTTCGTCTCCTGCAGCGCGCGCTTGCAGTCCATCATCGGCGCGCCGGTCTGGTCACGCAGTTCCTTGACAAGGGCGGCGGAGATCTCAGCCATCGGCCTTCGCCTCCTCCGCGACGGGCTCCTCGCCCGGCGACACTTGTTCGTAGTCGCCCTCCGGCACCGTCTCCTCCTCCGCCGCGGGCGCGGGCGCGCCGTTCGTGGCGGCGGGCGGCGTGAAGTCTGCGGGCGTCGCCTTCTGCTGCCCCGCGGCGATGCCGTCGGCGACCACGCGGACGATCAGATCGCAGGAGCGGATCGCGTCGTCGTTGCCGGGGATGACGTAGTCGGCCTCGTCGGGATCGGAGTTCGTGTCGACGACGGCGATGACCGGGAGGCCGAGCCGGCGTGCCTCGCGCACGGCCAGCTGCTCCTTGCGCAGGTCGATGATGAAGATGGCGTCCGGCTGGCGCTTCATGTCGGCCACGCCGCCGAGGTTCTCGTCCAGCTTCTCCAGCTCGCCGAGCATGGAAATGCGCTCCTTGGCCGGGAGCAGCTCGAGCTGGCCCTCCTCCTTCAGGCGGCGCAGCTCGTGCAGGCGGTCGATGCGGTCGGAGATCGTGCGCCAGTTCGTCAGCAGCCCGCCGAGCCAGCGGT
>WNGB01000593.1_pt1 | contig 70443 bp, 54 predicted proteins | sample 5400681 | NCBI WGS metagenome assembly WNGB01 (sample SAMN13153367, study PRJNA577476) | soil metagenome | isolation source: 115 cm soil or saprolite under grassland replicate 2 | place: USA:California | collected 2016-06-15 | reverse complement strand
ACGGAATGGCCACCCCCCAGACGCGGAACGCTCCCCAGTGGAGCACCGCGAGCACGAGCATGTGCGGCAGGCGCGCCGCGACCGCTCGGGCGTGCCCGGAGACGCCGGCCTCGAAGAGCGGCGCCAGCACGCTCCAGCCGGCGAGCCAGCGCACCCGGGCGGCGATCACCACCAGATAGAGCGCCATCCCGAGGAGCGCGCCGCCGATCAAGAGGACCAGGAGCTCGCGGCGGTCCGGCGGCAGATCGGCGAGGAGCCCGACGGCTGCGACCAGCACCATGGCGAGGCCGTTCGTCACCAGCATCAGGAGCACCCCGCCGGTGGCCCGGCCCGCCCGCACGCCGCTCCGCGCCACCCACCAGCCGATGCCGCCGAGGCTGGCGAAATAGGACAGCAGGCCGAGCAGATAGGTGGCGGCGCGCGCCCGCACCAGCTCGGAGAAGGAGCGGTCGACGCCCGCCACGGCCAGGGCCTCGCGGGTGGCGAAGGCGTCCGCCGGAAGCGTCAGGACGTACTCCAGGAGGACGTAGGCGAGGAGCGGTAGGTACGAGCCGTGGCCGAGGGCCGCCCGCAGCTCGTCGAGCGGCACCCGGTGGAGCAGCCAGGCGAAGAGGGCGACCGCGGCCAGCCAGGGGAGCGCCTGCCGGACCCACGCGCGCGGCCGGGCGGCCCCGTCGGCGCTCACCGCGCTCACCGCCGCTGGATCAGCATCAGGCTGACCAGGAACGAGGCGAACACGGTCTGCGCGCCCATCACCATGCCGGTCATGCCGACGACGATGCCGCGCACGGCCATCAGCGCGCCGGCGCCGGCGCGCAGCCAGTCGGCGACGATCTTCACCTCGAGGCCCAAGCCTGCCAGGAAGAGGAGGCCGCCCACGGTCAAGCCGCGCTCCAGGGAGAACCAGCCCATCAGCCGGCGCAGCCACTGCCCCGGCCGCGCGAAGTCGGCGCCCATCGAGAACGTCTTGGCGAAGACGTCGAAGAGGATCAGGTTGTACCCGAGGATCAGCGCCAGGGCTCCGAAGAGGAGGGCATGGTAGTCCCAGGTGCGGCCGAAGATCTCCCGCGGTCCCCCCGCCAGGACTGCCACCAGGAGCGCGCCGAGGAGCATCAGCAGGAACCCGGGGAGCTGGAACAGGTAGGACGGCGAGAAGAGCAGCATGAAGCGGACGTGGCGCCAGGCGTCGCGGAAGCCCGAGAGCTTCGACTCGCCGATCCGCGGGCGGTAGGTGATCGGGATCTCCTGGATGCGGAGCTTCTCGCGGAGCGAGTTGACCACCATCTCCGAGGCGAGCTCCATGCCGGTCGTGTGCAGGCGCATCTGCTGGTAGGCCTCGCGCGTGAAGGAGCGCATGCCGCAGTGCGAGTCGGAGACGCTGGTGCGGAAGAGCAGCCGCAGCATGCCGGAGAGGATCGGGTTGCCGATCCAGCGGTGCGACCACGGCATGGCGCCGGGGAGGATCTTCCCCTTGAGGCGCGAGCCCATCACCATGTCGAATCCCTCGTCGCGGAGCGGCGCGATGAAGGCCGGGATCTCCAGGAAGTCGTAGGTGTCGTCCGCGTCGCCCATGACCAGGTAGCGGCCGCGGGCCTCAGCGAAGCCGCGCAGATAGGCCGAGCCGTAGCCGCGCCGCGGCTCGTTGACCACCCGGGCGCCGGCCCGGGAGGCGACCTCGGGCGAGCCGTCGGTCGACCCGTTGTCGACCACGACCACCTCGGCGCTCACCCCCAGGGAGCGCAGGGCGCGCCAGGCCTTCTCGACGCAGACGCCCACCCCCTCGGCCTCGTTCAAACAGGGCAGGACGACCGACACCTCGATCTCCTCCGCCTCGGGGGGCGCGGACGGCACGGCGCGGCTCTGGGGGTTCGGCTCCACGAAGGTCTCCCGAGAAAGTCGAAGGCACTATAGCACTGCGCCCCCTGCTATCCTCCCCGCCGTGAGAAAGCTCAACCTGGGGTGCGGGCGGGACGTCCGGCCGGGGTACGTCAACCTCGACCTGGCGAAGATCCCGGGGCTGGACGTCGTGGCGGACCTGGAGCAGCGCCTGCCGTTTTGCGACGGCGCGTTCGACGAGGTCTTCTCGTCCCACGTCCTCGAGCACGTGCGCGATTTGATCCCGCTTTTGGGCGAGCTGGCGCGCATCTGCCGCCCGGGAGCGGTCCTGCGCATCGAGGTCCCCCACCTCTCCTTCTTCGGGGCCTACACCGATCCCACCCACAAGCGCTTCTTCGGCTACTTCAGCTTCGACTACTTCACGCCGGAGGGGACCTACAACTTCTACTCGCACCTGCGCTTCCGCATCCGCAAGCGCGAGATCCGCTACTACTGGATCAAGAACGAGCGGCGGGTGTGGAAGAGCCGGGTGATGACCTGGCTGATCAACCTCTCTCCCCTGTTCTACGAGCGCTTCCTCTGCTGGATGATCCCGGCCAACGAGCTCTACTTCGAGCTGGAGGTGGTCGACCGTTCCGCGACGGCCGCCAGGTAGAGCGACTCGTAGGCGTCCGTCACGCTCGTCCAGGTGTAGCGCTCGACGATGAGCTTCCGGCCGCGGCCGCCCATCTTCGCGAGGAGCCCCCGCTCGTCGTCCAGCCGGCCGAGCGCGGCGGCCAGCGCGGACGGGTCCTCCGGCGCGACCAGCAGGCCGGTCTCGTGCTTTTGGATGTCCCCGTACATGCCGACGATCGGGGTCGACACCACGGCCCGGCCGCAGGCCATCGCCTCCAGGAGGACCAGGCCGAACCCCTCGCGCCGGGCGTCGGTCGACGGGAGCACGAAGACGTGGCAGGAGCCGTAGAAGGCCGGCAGCTCCGGCCCGGGGATGAAGCCGAGGAACTCGGTCGCCTCCGTGATCCCCAGCTCGGCGGCAAGGTCGCGGTAGAGCCCCTGCTCCTCGCCCGCCCCGCCGACCTTGAGGCGCACCCGCCGGCCGGACTTCCGCAGCTCGGCCACGGCGCGCAGCAGCACCTGAAGACCCTTGTACCGGTGGTGCTCGTCGAGCAGGCTCAGGAACCCCAGCACCAGCTCCGGCGCGTCCGCGGCCGGCCCGCCGTCCGCCGGGGGATGGAAGAGCTGCTCGTCGACCCCCCAGGGGACGCAGGTGATCTTCGGATCGGAAGCCGAGAGGTGCGGCGACTTGGTCGCGTAGTTCGGATTGATCGTCACCACGCGGGCGCAGCGCGCCAGGAGGCCCGGCAGGATGAAGCGGTTGTAGACCTTGCCGAACAGACCTTTGAGCCCCTCGCCGATCAGGTCGTTGTGGTAGGTGAGGACGAGGGGGACCCCCATCTCCTGGCTGACGTCGGCCGCCGCGTCGGCGAAGAGCGCGGTCGGGATGTGCGTGTGGATCAGGTCCGGCCGCTCCTGCCGCAGGGCGTCGCGCAGCCCCCAGGCGAGGTTCGTGTTCCCGAGCTTCCCCCGCCAGGGGAGGCGGACCACCTCGATCCCCTCGACCTGGCTGGGCGAGCCGGCCGGCTCGTCGGCGCAGACCACCTTGACGCGGTGCCCGCGCGCCAGGAGCCGCCGGTTCAGGTCGAGCACCGTGTTCTCCACCCCCCCGATGTAGGGGTGGAAGCGGACGACGACGTCGAGGATCGAGAGCGTCATGAACGGTGGCCCGCCGAATAGACGATCCAGATCACGGCCAGTCCCCAGAGCACCATGTTGATCAGAAACGGCGGATCTCTGAGAATCGCCTCCGTCGGATTGCGCGCTCCCGGCTTCTGGTACATCAGATAGAGGTAGCGGAAGATCCCGTAGAGGACGAGCGGGATGGTGTAGACGAGGTCCTGCGTTTTGTACTTGGCCACGGTCTCGGGAGCGACCGAGTAGAGCGCGTAGGAGACCACCGACGAGGCGGTCACCACGTTGATCATCTGGTCGAGGAACGCCGGGCTGTAATGGTCGAGCACCTTCCTCTGCCCCGACGCCGCGCTCGACAGGAGCATGATCTCGTGCCGGCGCTTCGAGAAGGCGAGGAAGAGGGCGAGGAAGATGGTGCACAGGAAGAGCCAGCGGGAGACCTCCACGTGCGTGGCCTGCGCCCCCGCCACCACTCGCAGGACGAAGCCCAGGCTGATCGACATCACGTCGAGGATCACCATGTGCTTGAACCCGAGGTTGTAGCAGAGGTTGAGGATGAGATACGCGCCGAGGGAGATCCCGAACGCGAGGCCGAGGAAGACCGCGATGGCCGCCGCGGCCGCGACCAGGACGAGCGTCGCGGCCACCGCCGTGGGCACCCCCAGCGTGCCGGCGGCCAGCGGGCGCAGGCGCTTCAGCGGATGGTTGCGGTCTTCCTCCCGGTCGCGGATGTCGTTGACCAGGTAGATCGCGCTCGCCGCGCAGCAGAAGGCGAGCAGGGCGAGAAGCGCCCGGCCCACGGCCACCCGGTCGCCGAGCAGGCGCCCGAAGACCAGGGGCGCCAGGACGAAGAGGTTCTTGGCCCACTGCACGGGCCGGAGCGAAACGAGGAGCGGCCGGATCACGGGGCGCTATTGTAAAGGCCAAAGGACGGAAACGCATGGACCGACGCCGCACGATCTTCCTGCTGTACGCCGCGCCGCTGCTCGTCTTCCTGGTCTGGGCCATGCTGCCGCTGATCCGCGGCACCGAGACCCTCTACCTGCGCGACGTGCTCAACACCCACTTCCCGATGAAGCAGGCGCAGGCCGAAGCCTGGCGCCACGGCTTCTGCCCGGTGATCGACCCCTACCGCGCGGGCGGCCAGCCGCTCTCGGGCAACCCGAACGCCGTACCGTTCTATCCGACCAACCTGCTCTACCTGGCCGGGTCGACTTTCTGGGCGCTCAACGCCCACTTCTGGCTCCACCTGCTCCTCGCGCCCTTCGCCTTCTACTGGATGGCGCGCAGCTGGGGCCTCGCCCGCGAGCCCGCCTGGGCCGCCGCCCTCTGCTACGTGGTCAGCGGCTTTTACCTGTCGCACCTGTCCTTCTACAACCTGATCGCCGCGGCGACGCTCGCGCCCGCCTTCGTCGCCGCCTGCCTGGACTTCGCGGCCGGCCGGCGGCGGCGCTGGATGGCTCCGCTCGCGGCGCTCCTCTGGGCGCTCCTCCTCCTCGGTGGCGATCCGCTGATGGCCGTGCTGGCCGGCCTGCTCGGCGGCACGGCCCTCCTCGCCACCTGGGGAAACGGCTGGCGCTCCCGGCGTGAGAGCCCGGGGTGGGGAGCGCCGCTCCTCTTCGCCGCCTCGATCGCGGTCGGCACCCTCCTCGCCTGGCCGCAGCTCTCCGAGTTCCTCCGCATCCTCCCCCTCTCGTTCCGCGGCCACTGGGGGTACACGCGGGAGGTCGCGACGGTCGCCAGCTTCGATCCGCGGCAAATGATGGAGTGGCTGATCCCCTTCGCCTATGGCCGCCCCGACCTGCTCGAGCAGGGGACTTTCTGGGGGAGCCGGTTCTATACGGACACGCCCCCCTACTTCCTCTCGCTCTATCCCGGCCTGCTCGCCCTCGCCCTGGTGGCCGCCTCGGGACGGCCGCGGGGCACGGCCGCGTGGTGGGCCTGGGGCTGCGCCTTCGCCGGCGTCTTCTTCTCTCTCGGCCGGTTCAACCCGCTCGCCGCCTGGGCCATCTACGGAGGACAGGGGGCGCTGCGCTATCCGGTCAAGCTCTGGATGCCGGTCGCGGTCGGCGCCTCCCTCCTCTGCGGGATTGGCTTCGCCCGGATGGATTCCGAGGGCCGGCGCCTCTTCCGCGCCGCGCTCGCGGTCCTCGCCCTGATCCTCGGCGGCCTCTGGATCTGGCTGAACTTCGCCCCCGGCTCCTCGGAGCCCTGGCTGCGCAGCATCATCCCCACGACGGCCGACGCGGCGTTCGTCCATTCCGAGCGTCTGCGCTGGGCCGCGCTCTGCTTTCTCTCCCTGGTCTTCCTCGGGGTTTTGGCGCTCCTCGCGCGGCTCGCCCGGCGGCGCCCGCTGGGGGGAGGCGCCCTGCTCCTCGCGGCCTACGCCGTGGGACAGCTCCTCATCCTCCAGCCGCTCTTCCCGTCGGACGCGGTGGTGCCCTATCTCGTGCCGCCGCCGGCCCTGGCCTACCTGCCGCCCCAGCTGTCGGTCGTGAACCCGGACTTCAACTACCTGTTCGGCCCGTCCTCTCTGAAGCAGGGGAGGTTCCCGGCGCCGCGCTCGCACTGGGTGGAGCGGCGGGCCTTCTACGAGGCCTACCCGTTCACCGGACCGCTCTGGAAAAGGCGCTATGAGCTGAACGTCTCGGCGGAGGGGCTCGACAGCTTCCTCACCCGTATGTCCCAGAGCGCGGCCAAGGGGGCGAAGGACAACGACCGGCGGCTCCGGCTCCTCGCCGCCTGGGGGGTGGGCCGGCTGGTGATGAACCATCCGCTCACGCCGCAGCCGGCGCGCGCCCGGCTGATCGCCCAGATCCCGAGCTTCGGCCGCGTCCTTTATATATACGATGTCCAGAACCGGGCGCCGGAGGTCCTCCTGGCCCGGAGGGTCTTCCCGGCGCCGCACCTGAACGCCGCCTACGCCCTGCTCTCCGGCCCCGACTTCGACGCCCGCGCTGACGCCGTGGTCCCCGCCGCCAAGGCCGGCCCTCCGGTGCATCGCGGCGGCGGAACCGCGCGGATCGTCGAGCAGGGGCCGGAGAGTCTCGAAATCGAAGCGGTGGCCGGCCCGGGAGGCAGCGTGCTGGTCGTCCAGCGGTCGCACATGCTCTACCGCGCCGAGATCGACGGCCGGCCGGCGGAGGTCCTCACGGCCAACCTGCACCGGCTCGGCGTCGAGGTCCCCGCCGGCCGGCACCGCATCCGCTTCTGGATCGACCGCCGTCCCCTGGAGCGCTCGTTCCTCGTCGTCGCCCTCGGCCTGGCGCTCCTGCCGGGGCTGGCGTGGTGGGGATCAGTCCGGAGAGCCGGGACCGTCGAAACCGCCGAGATATCTCCCGCGTCCTAGCTAGCAGTGATATCCTTCAGGCGAGGAGATAACTCTATGAGCACTCGGAAGACCAGCGTCGAGATCAACGAGGACCTGCTCTCGGCGGTCCAGCGGATCCTGGCGACCACGACGATCAAGGACACGATCGAGGAGGCGTTTCGCGAGGTCCTTCGTGCCGAGGCACGGAGGGAGGAAGTCGAGGCGCTGGCGACGATGAAGGGATTGGATCTGGCAGACCCCGAGGTGATGGCGGGAACGGCATGGTGCTCTTGAAGCTCCTCTGAAATACGGCGATTCCGAGGAAATTTCGACTGCGAGTGAAAGAATCGCCTTCCATTTTCCGACTGGTAATGGGCATGAGTCGCAATCTGCGCTACGTGCCCGAAGGCGGTGCCCTCGTCGAGGTCACCTGCCGCACCATCCAGGGACGCCTCCTCCTGCGTCCTTCCCAGCAGCTCAACGACATCATCCTCGGCGTCCTCGGCCGCGCCCAAAACCACTATCCTGTTGAAATCGTGAGCTTTAGCTTCCTCTCGTCGCACTGGCACATGCTCCTCTGGGTTCGAGACGCTCGGGCGCTCTCCCTCTTCATGGGGTACTTCAACGGCAACCTGGCGCGCGAGGTAGGCCACCTGACCGGCTGGACCGACAGGATCTGGTCGCGCCGCTACCAGGCCATTCTGGTCAGCGACGAAGAAGCCGCCCAAGTCGACCGGCTGACCTACATCCTCGCGAACGGGGTCAAGGAGAACCTGGTGGCGCGGGTCGAGGAGTGGCCTGGTGTGCACAGTGCCCATGCCCTGCTCACCGGAGAACCGGTCGAGGGGATCTGGTACGACCGGACCCTGGCCCGCAACCTGCGGCTGCGGCGAAAGACGCCCGCGCCGGGCGAGGTCGAAATTCGACAGACGGTCGTCCTGAGTCAGCTCCCCTGCTGGAAGCACCTGATGCCGGAAGCCTACCGCTCCCGAGTGGCCGAGCTGATTCGCGGGATCGAGACGACCGCCGCCGCCGAACGGGCGAAAAAGGGTATAGAGCCTCTCGGTGTGGAGAAGATCCTGGCCCAGGATCCGGAGACCCGGCCGGAGATCCTGGATCGCTCACCGGCGCCCTTCGTCCACGCCGCGACGCGGAAGATCCGCAAGGAGCTCCGGGAAGCCTACGGCTGGTTCGTGGCCGCCTACCGGGAAGCCGCGGACAGGCTCAGGAAGGGAGATCGGAACGCGGCGTTTCCGCCGGGCAGCTTCCCACCCCATCTGCCGTTCGTCCCGGCCTGAGCCGATTCCGAGGGGCACAGGCTCGACAGTTGGTCTGGGTCGGACCGGTGCATTCCACCGGTCGAGGATCGAAGTGTGTCTCGCGGAGCGGCTGCCGCGAGCCTTTGGCCTGGTGAGGCTGCCAGAATTGGAGGAGAAGGTGGCGAAGCGTCACCCGGGGAGGTCGCTGGGGCGCCTTCCTGAGCCGGGTCGCCGCACCGGTGGCAGCCTTGGGCGCCCGAGTTTTTAGTGAGCTCTGTATCTTTAGGTGGCACCTGTTGCGGGCAGTAGGTGGATGGGTCTTGGCATGGCGGCACGACCTGGGGCCGCACAGGGGCTTCACGGGGAGGGTGGGGGCGAAGGCTTGGGGTGGGCGGCGAGAAGCGGGGGTAAGGGTGGGGCTGGAACGTCCGACTGCCGGCTGTTCTTTTTGGTTCGGAGGGCGGGAAGATGCAACGCAACGCAGCCCACCGGGGCGCGGCGTGGCAGCGTGTTAGGATCGACCCAGCACATGGCAGCGTGTCGCTGCGCCTGGTTCCCTTCCCCGAGGGATTCTATGTTGCCTAAAGTGTCCGCAGCGGCGGAACCTGTCAAGCCTCGGTATCCACAGTTGAAGTGCCTGGCGGAGGTCATGCGCGATCGGTACCTCCATCGCGAGGAATCTGGCCCGGTCGTGCTGTTCGTGCTGGGAGCTGCCGCTTCCTTCCGATCGGGAATGCCCTCGTGGGATTCCATCAAGGAAGAGCTGGTCAGCGCGGCCGAGAACTGCTTCACGCCCGGCGTCTTCGTCGCCGAAGCGTGGAATCAGCTCGCCCCGTATCTCGGGCCACCGCCGTCAAGGGGGAAGCGGGAGCGGCTCCTGGCCAGCGCCAAGACCGAGCAGATTCTCGGCGTAGCGTGCACCTTTGAGATCGTTCGTGACACCGTTCTGAAGGTCCTGCATGATCACTATCGCAGATGTCGTCTACCGGAGCTCGGCGAGGCCCCGCAGCTTGGTTACGAGCTGATTGCGCATTTCCTTCGTCATGGCTTCATCGATCACGTCGTTAACTTCAACTTCGACGAGGCCCTTGACGTCGCTCTGGAAAACGAGCTGGGCATCAACGGCTACCGCCGCATCCTCACCGAGACCGATGTCTTGGTGGATGACGAGCTCAAGCCGCCACCTTCCGCGCGCCACTTGCCCCACTATCTCAAGCTGCACGGCACTATCTCGATCCCGTCCTCGCTGCGGTTCACCAAAGACCATACGCAGAGCCTGTCTCCATCGGTGTTGCGGCTGTTCGACAAGATCGCGTTCCCGAAGAAGCGAAAGCTTCACCTGGTGACCCTTGGCTACTCCTGGAACGACCCCGACTTCGTCAACTGGGTGGTCGCTCGTACGCGCCTCATCGAGCGGGTGACCATCATCCGGGGCCATGAGGAAGCACCCCCGGCGCTCTACGCCACCCGTTACGCCGAATACCGGAAGATGGCCAAAGAGGCGCGCCCGGTTCGCGACATAGACCCATACGACGATCGCGAGCTCCCGTCTTTTGTCGACAGCCTCGCCATCGCTCCGCTGCGCATCCACCAACATCTCGAGACCGCTGTCGACGACATCCTGTGGGCGCTCGCCAACGGCATCCAGGACCAGCTGAGGAAGGCACCAGTCGACTACGTGCCGATGGCACGGCACGTCATTCTCGGTCACCTCTTCGGTCCGAAGGATCAACCCAGCGACGAGCGCAACGAGACGACCTCGTGGAAGTTCGTACCGCTCAACGAGCACAGTCCTGAGCTGCGACTCCGCTTGGAGCTCTGGCTGCACCTGTTCAAGTGCAAGGGCATGATGACCCTCTCGGGTATCGCAGACACACCGCGCATCCAGTGCTATAAGGATGCCGCGAACAAGACTACGCGGCCGCTCGACAACCTTGGAGAATTTGTGCCATTGCAAGTGCGTGAGACGCTTTTTCACAGAAGCAAGGGAGCAATTGAGGCCTGTGGCTGCCTCTTCGGCGATGGCTTCAACACCTCCAGTCACGCCGTCTGCGTACCGCAGTTCGACGTCGAGCACGCCACATTGACTCCGGTGCCGACCGATCCCCGACAGTTCGTCCAAGATCTGGTGAACGAGATTTGGATCGGCGACGAGACCGAGGTGACGACTACGCGCGACCCGCGCGCCCGCTGGCTGTTCGGCCAGTCGCACGGGTTGACCTCGTATCTTGCACTGCGCCGACAGACCGACGAGCTACTCAAAGAACCGTGGACGCATCTTTTCGTAATCGCCGAGTCCGGCGAATGGCTCGCACGCTGGTATGGCGCGCACGAGAAAGCCCTGGTGATTCCGGGGCAGCAGATTTTCCTGATCCGCGTCTCCGATGACGGGCTCAAAGAGTGGGGCGCGTGGGAGTCGATCAAGAAGAGAAACGAGGAGGAATTTAGCGCTCGGGATCTGACGGTCCATGAAATGGAGCTTCCGTGGTGGCGGCACAATCGGCATCTCACGCTGGCGGCATCGATCGGAGGTGGCGTCGGTCGCTTCCATCAGGGCATCTATTTTCGGCGCCGCCTCAAAACGTCACGCATCAGCCCCGTGTCCCTCAGGGTGGGCGACTGCTTCGAGCTGTTTCTCGTCTTTCTGGCCTACACCGTGCGCTCTTCCCCGACCTCCCCAAGTTTCCTTCCGGAGCTGGTCTCGTTTCTCCCAAAAGTAAAACACCTTGTTGGCTCAGACGACCAGTCACGACGATTCGACAGACTGCTCGCGGAACTCAAATAAAGACGGGTGCCACCTGAAAGAGAAGAGCTCGCTAAAGAGTAGGGGAGCGACCGAGAACAGGTTCCAGGCAAAAGAGCAGAACTCGCTAAAGACCGGGGGCCGGCAGGACACCGGCCCACCCAAGACTTCAAAGCTCGTATCTAATTAGCTCCAGACGGGAATTGGAGCAACTGCGTCGGCCGCACCCGTCGCACTCCTGCCCTGCAGCCACCTCGGTGTGGCGCGCTGCGGACGGTTCGCTCCGGGTTGCCGGACTTCGCGACCGCGGTGCGGGCGGTTCGCACCGCGGAGCGGGCCATCCGCACCACGGTGCGAGCCGCTCGCAGCACGGTGCGAGTCCTCCGGCCGGGGAGCGGATCGCCTGCACCGCGCAGCGGAGCGCTTGGACGGCGGAGCGAACCATCCGCACCCCGGTGCGAGCCGTCTGTTCCCCGGAGCGAACCGCTCGCTCCTCGGAGCGGATAAGATCCCCTGCCATGACCGCGCCCACGAAAGAGATCCGCAAGGTCCTCATCGCCAACCGGGGCGAGATCGCGGTGCGGGTGATCCGCGCCTGCCGCGAGCGCGGGATCCGCACGGTGGCGATCTACTCGGAGCCCGACCGGCTGGGGTTGCCGGTCCTTCTCGCCGACGAGGCGTATCCGATCGGGCCGGCTCCCTCCCGCGAGAGCTATCTGCGCGGTGACGCGATCGTCGAGCTGGCGGTCCGTGTGGGGGCCGACGCCATCCACCCGGGATATGGGTTCCTCTCGGAGCGGGCCGGGTTCGCCCGCCTCTGCCGCGAGGCAGGCGTCACCTTCATCGGGCCGTCTCCCGAGGCGATCGACGCCATGGGCTCCAAGGTCGAGTGCCGCCGCCTGATGATCGCGGCCGGCGTGCCGGTGGTGCCCGGCGGCCAGGACCCCCTCCCCGATCTCGAGAGCGCCGCGGCGTTCGCCGGGCAGATCGGCTATCCGGTCATGCTCAAGGCGTCGGCCGGCGGCGGCGGCAAGGGGATGCGGCGCGTCGGCGCGGCCGGGGAGCTCGCGTCCGCCTACCGCGCGGCCCGCTCCGAGGCCGGCGCGAGCTTCGGCGACGACTCGGTCTACATGGAGAAGCTCCTCGTTGACCCGCGGCACGTGGAGATCCAGGTGATGGGCGACCTCCACGGCAAGGTGGTCTCGCTCAACGAGCGCGAGTGCTCGCTCCAGCGGCGCCACCAGAAGGTGGTCGAGGAGGCGCCGTCTCCCGCCGTCTCCCCCGAGCTGCGCCGCCGCATGGGCAAGGCCGCGATCAAGGCCGCCTCCGCCGTGGGGTACAGCAACGCGGGCACCTGCGAGTTCCTGCTCGACCGCGATGGCAGCTTCTACTTCCTGGAGATGAACACCCGGCTCCAGGTGGAGCACCCGGTGACCGAGCTGGTCACCGGGATCGACCTCGTCCATACCCAGATCCGCGTCGCCCAGGGGGAGCCGCTCGGGCCGGAATTCGACGGCGTCCAGCCGCGCGGGCACGCCATCGAGGTCCGCCTCTACGCCGAGGACCCGTTCAACCGGTTCGCGCCGTCGCCCGGCCGCATCGAGCGGCTGCGCTGGCCCGAGGGTCCCGGCGTCCGGGTCGACAGCGGCGTCTCCGCGGGCGCGGAGGTCTCGATCCACTACGACCCGATGCTGGCCAAGCTCATCGTCTGGGCCGCGGACCGCGAGCTGGCGCTGCAGCGGCTGGAGCGCGCGCTCGCCGAGATGCGGATCGAGGGGATCCGCACCACCATTCCTTTATATAGGGCACTGCTCGCCGATCCCGACTTCCGCGCCGGGAACCTCGACATCGGCATGCTCGACCGCAAGCTCGCCGCGGGCGAGCTGCAGCCCGTCGTCGACGTGGACGGCCCGGCCGACCTGCCGCTGATCGCTGCGGCACTGGCCCACTTCGAGGAGGCGGGCCGCGTGACCGGGGTGTCCGGAGCGAGGAGCCAGCGCTCGCGCTGGGGCCTCGCCGCGCGCCGCGATGCGCTGCGAGGGAGCGCATGGACCTGATCGTCCGCGAGGGGGAACGCGAGGAGACGGTCCGGGTCCACCGGATCGACGGCGGCTACGAGGTCATGGTCGGCGACCGGACCTATCGGGTCGACGCCGCGGCGGTGGGCGACGGCGTCCGCAGCCTGCGGATCGACGGCGAGCAGCACGAGGTCTCGGTGCGGCGCAAGGGGGAGGAGTGGGTCGTGGTCAGCCGCCATGGCGCCGCCACCGTCTCCGTCACCGATCCGCTGACCCATCTGGCCAACCAGACGCGCGGGGGCAAGGGGGGCCGGCGCCACCAGCGGGTCGACGCCTACATGCCGGGCCGCGTCGTCGCCCTGCTCGCCAACGAGGGCGACGAGGTCGCCCCCGCCTCCTGGGCCTGGCGGCGGAAGGCGGCGACGTCGGTGGCGAAGAGGTGGTCGAGGTCGGCGAGGGCCGTCGTGATCGTCGCTTCGACCTGCCGCAGGTGCTCCAGGTGGTTCGGGCTGGGAGGCTCCCAGGAGCTCGTGAGGTAGCCACGGACGGTCATGATGCGGTCCCACAGATCGCTGTCGTCCAGCAGGCCCACGGCGTCGTAGGGCACCCAGAGCCGCCGCTCCAGGGTGCCGAGCTTGGCGCGCAGCGCGTTGGCCGACTTCCGCAATGAGGCCTCCGCCTCCCCCTCGACGTCCTTGTCCTTGCGCTGCCGGCGGACCCGGTCGAGCGCCAGATCGAGGTCCGACCGCGTGTCGCGGAGGCGCAGCACCGCTGCGACGAGACGGTCGCGCGCCTGGTCGGCCCGCTCGATGGCCGCCTCGCGCGTCTGCCAGTCGGCCTCGCTGTTGGACGAGCGCGGATCGGGGAGGACGCGGACGGAGCCTTGTGCCTCGTGCCCCCCGAGCTTGACGGTGACGCCGTAGGTCCCCGGCGGCAGCTCCGGGCCGGAGGGGTCCTCCGCAGGAGGCGTCTGCGGATCGCCGGGCATCTGCAGCGGCTCGTCGCGGCGCAGATCCCAGACGGCGCGGTTCACCCCCTGCCGGGCCGGAGCCTTGAAGCGGCGGACCAGCCGGCCGGAGGCGTCGGTGATCCGGATCTCGACTTTGGGAGCCGCGGCTTCGCCTTCCGCGGTCGCGCCGGGCGCGGCGGCTTCGATGGCTTCAGGGGTGCTGCCGGGCGCCGGCTCGTCCTGGCGCGCGGGAGAGACCGCCTTCCTCTTCTCCTCCCGTTCCTTCTCTTTGCGCGCCCGCTCCTTCTCCGCGTCCGGCAGCGGCAGGCCCGGGGCGTTCAGCGAATAGGTGAGGATGGCGCCGTACGGCCGGTTCTCGCCGCGGAACTCGGCGAAGCCCAGCGCGAATCCGCCGTCCTCGGGGCGCTCGGCGTGCTGCCGGGCGTCGGACGCCGCGAAGAGGTGGACCGGTTCGCGCAGGGCGTCGGACGAGAGGGTGCGCAGCGGCCGCAGGTCGTCCAGGATGTAGAGACCGCGGCCGTGCGTGGCGATCACCAGGTCGTTGTCGCGTGTCTGGATCGCCAGGTCCATCACCGAGACCGTGGGGAGCCCGTGCGCGAAAGGTATCCAGCGCTTGCCGCCGTCCAGGCTGACCCAGAGGCCGAATTCGGTGCCGAGGAAGAGGAGGTCGGGGTCGACCGGGTCCTGCTCGATTGACAGGGCATAGCCCCGCAGGTCGGGGGTCGCGAGGCTCCTCCAGGTCTTCCCCCAGTCGTCGGTGCGGTAGACATAGGGGGTCCAGTCGGAGCGGCGATGGTTGTCGAGCACCACGAAGGCGGAGGCCGGATCGTGCCGCGACGGGCGGATCTCCGGCACCCAGGTGCCGGCCGGCACCCCCTTCAGGTTTTTCTCGACGCTCTGCCAGCTCGCGCCGCCGTCGCGGGTGACGTGCACCCGGCCGTCATCCGTGCCGACCCAGATCACGCCGTCCTGGAGCGGGCTCGGAGCGATCGCCAGGATCGTCGTGTACTCCTCCGCCCCGCTGACGTCCGGCGTCAGGCCGCCGCTCTCGGGCTGGCGCTGCCATGCGGGGTTGTTGGTCGTCAGGTCGGGGCTGATCGCCGTCCAGGTCTCGCCCCGGTCGGTGGACTTGTGGACGCGCTGGCTGCCCAGGTAGACGGTCCCGGGATGGAAGGGGTCGGTGGCGAGCCCGGCGTTCCAGTTGAAGCGGAGCCGCTCGTCCGCCGACGGCGGGCTCGGCTTGACGTCGCGGGTCTGGCCGGTGGCGAGCTCGCAGCGGCCGAGCCCTCCCCCCTGGTAGAGGGAGTAGACGATCCCCGGGTCGCCCGGGTCCGGCAGCGTCTCGAAGCCGTCGCCGTTGCCCACCGGGATCCAGAAGTGGTTGCGGATGCCGCCGGCCTGCCAGACCTCGGACGGGCCGCGCCACGAGCCGTTGTCCTGCAGGCCGCCGTAGACGTTGTACGGCGTCTGCATGTCCACCGCGACGTGGTAGAGCTGGCCGACCGGCAGGTTGGTCACGAAGCGCGCGGTCTTGCCCCGGTCGTGGCTGATGCCGATGCCGCCGTCGCCGCCGACGAGCAGGTGGCCGGGATCGCCCGGGTCGATCCACATGGCGTGGAAGTCGCCGTGGATCACGGAGCCGTCGACCAGCTTGTTGAACGTCTTCCCGCCATCGTCCGAGACCCGCACGTCGTAGTCCAGGGCATAGACCCGGTTCGGCCAGACCGGGTCCACCCGGATCTCCCCGAAGTAGAACGGCCGCGGGTTGGCGTCGTAGCGCTCGTCGACGGCCTTCCAGCTCCTCCCGCCGTCGTCGGAGCGCACCAGGGCGCTCTTCGCCGCCTCGACCATGGCATAGACGACCTCCGGGTTGGAGCGCGAGATGGCGAGCCCGATCCGGCCGAGGTCTCCCTTCGGCAGGCCGTCGTCCTCGGTGAGCCGCTGCCAGGTCGCGCCGCCGTCGTGGGTCGCGAAGAGCCCCGAGCCCGGCCCGCCGGAGCGGAAGAACCAGGGCCAGCGGCGGTACTGCCAGAGCGCGGCGAAGAGCTTGTCGGGGTTCTTGGGATCGATCGCGAGGTCGGTCGCGCCGGTCGCGTCGTCGACGAAGAGGACCCGCTTCCAGGTGCGCCCGCCGTCGACGGTCTTGTAGACCCCGCGCTCCGGGTTGTCGCTCCAGGCCCGGCCGAGGGCCGCCACCCAGGCGACGTCGGGGTTCGTCGGGTGGAGGACGATGCGGTGGATGCGCTCGGTCGCCTCCAGCCCGAGATGGGTCCAGGTCCGGCCGCCGTCGAGCGTGCGGTAGATGCCGTTGCCGACCGAGACGCTGTTGCGCGGGTTCCCCTCGCCGGTGCCCACCCAGACCACGTCCGGGTGCGCCTGATCGATCGCGATGGCGCCGATCGAGGCGACCGGCTGGTCGTCGAACACCGGCTGCCAGGCGACGCCGCCGTCGACCGACTTCCAGACGCCGCCCGACGCGGTGCCCACCCAGACGACGGACGGATCGGACGCCACCGCGTCGATCGCGGTCATCCGGCCGCTCATCCCCGCGGGTCCGATCGAGCGGACCCGGAGACCGGCGAGGAGATCGGGATCGAGACGGGTGTCCGGCGGCGCGGCTTGCGCTGCAAGCACCGAGGCGAGTGCCAGGGCAGGAAGCGAGACGAGGATTCTTCGCATCAGGCGAAGCCTACCATCGCATTCTGGAGGAAAGAGGAAGGGGGGCGGATGCCCCCCTCCGGTCGCGGCGCCTAGAAGCGGACGCGCAGGCCGAGCTGGGCGAGGCGCTGCTCGCCCTGGAGAGGATCGCCCGCGAAGGCGTGAGCCTGGCCGAAGCGGTCGAACAAGGTCGGGTTCTTGTCGTTGAGCAGGTTGAAGACCTCGCCGATCACCTCGACCGAGAACGCGTCGGCGAAGGAGAACTCCTTCGACAGCCGCATGTCGAGCTGCGAGAACGAGGCGTCGCGCTCCGAGTTGACCCCCAGGCGGCCCGGCAGGTCGTAGGCGAATCCGTCGCCGTTCAGGTCCTGGGCGACGAACTTGGTGTACGGCAGCGCCGAGCGGTAGCGGTACATGCCGGAGACGTTGAGCCCCAGGGGGGCCCGCCAGAGGGCGGACAGGGTCACGCGGTGCCGCGCGTCGGTGCTGAGCGGGCCGAAGCAGCGGTCGCACTGCGGGTTGAGAGGATCGACCGAGACGTCGCGGCGGGCGCCGCCCACGTCGGACTGGTGGCCGGCGTCGGTGATCCGGAACTCGTCGGCGCCGGCCAGCACGTTGCCGGTCGTCTCCGAGTAGGTGTAGAAGCCCTGCAGCTCGAAGTGGTCGGAGATCCGCGCGTGGCCGCTCAGGTGGATGCCGTCGTAGTTGGCCTCACCGTTGCCGTACCACAGCCGGAAGTTGCCGAACTGCGGGAACCGGCGCGTCTCGGTCGGATCGACCGTTCCGTTGCGGTTGGCGTCCACGAAGGGATTGGCGCGGAAGCGGTACGGGATGTGCCGGTAGTTGACCCGCACGCCCTCGATGGTCAGGCCGAGCCAGCTGGTGGCCTGCCAGGAATAGCCGAGCGACGCCTGGGCGGAGTAGGGAGTCTGAATCGTCGGCGAGGCGACCTCGTTCGGCGGGTTGACCGCAGCGCCCGGGAGCTGGTTCGGGGGCAGCGGCTGGCCCGGCTGGAAGAAGCTGCCGTCGGCGTTGCGGATGCCGTTGTTGTCGTGGACGTTGAAGACCACGCCGTAGCTCGACTGCACGGCGGCCGCCGGGAACAGGATGGTGGCATTGGTATAGGGGAAGTCGTAGTAGATGCCCCAGCCGCCGCGCAGGATCTGCCGGCCGTCGCCCTTGACGTCATAGGTGAAGCCGAGGCGCGGCGCCCAGTTGTTCTTGTCGTTCTCCAGCACGCCGCCCTTGCCCCCCTGGAAGTCGCGCAGATAGTCCTCGTTGAACCGGGTCTGCGTGGACAGGACCTGCCAGATCGGGTTGTTCCGCTGGTCGAGGTCGAAGCCCTTCCAGTAGTCGTAGCGCAGGCCCATGTTCAGGGTCAGCCGGTCGCTGACGAAGAGGTCGTCCTGGAGATAGCCGCCGTACTGGTCGACCGGCGTCTGCTGGCCGAAGAACCCGCCGAAGATGGTGATGTCGGTCACCGGCGAGCCGAGGTGGTCCTGCAGGAGCTGGTACTGGCCGGAGAGGCCGGTGGAGAAGTCGCCGCCCAGGGTCGGCTCATGGATGAAGTTGGCGCCGGTCTTGAGCTGGTTCGTGCGGCCCCACAGGGTGCGGGTGAAGGAGAGGTCGTCCTTGTACTGGTACTTGACCTGATGGGTCGACTGCGGCGTGTTGATGTTCTGGCCGAAATGGACGCCCGACGGGAAATAGATGGTCGGAGCGTCGGAATCGGCCGAGATCAGGTTGTCGAACTTGGTGTACTGGAAGAGGAACTCATTCAGCGTGTCGCCGCTGATCTGCCAGGTATGGCCGCCGAGGATCGAGCTGTACTCGTTGGTCACGGTCCCCAGCGAATCGGGGCCGGCGAGCGGGCTCGCGCCGTACTTGTCGGTGTTCTTCTGATAGCCGTAGCGCACCTGCAGGTACTGCTTGGCCGAGATGTCGTAGGTCGACTTCGCCGTGATCAGCTGGTCCTCGAACGGAGTCGGGAACGACTTGCCGTCCAAGTCCGGCAGGATGCCGCCGGTGGACACGGTGTAGTTCGTGTCGCGGGTGGTCTTCTCGTAGGTGGCGAAGAAGTGGGCCTTGTCGCGCACGATGGGACCGCCCAAGGCGGCGCCGTACTGCTTGCGCTCGTAGGACTGCTTGTCGACGCCGGCCTGCTTCTCGGTCTCGGTCTTCGAGTTCAGGCTGTCGTCGCGGAAGAAGCCCCAGGCGCTCCCCTCGAACTTGTTGGTGCCGGTCTTGGTGACCACGGTCAGGACGCCGCCGGTGGAGCGGCCGTACTCGGCCTTGTACTGCTGGGTCTGGATGTTGAACTCCTGGACGCTCTCCAGGTTGAAGTTCTGCAGCGCGCCGCCGATCGTGTCGTCGGTGTTGTCGCCGCCGTCGATGACGAAGTTGACGTTGCGGCCGCTGCCGCCGTTCATGGCGATGGTGAGCTGGCCGGGCTTGGTCGGGTCGGAGTTGTAGCTCAAGCCGGTGCCGGGAGCGAGGATCGCCAGGTTGGCGAACTGGCGGCCGTTGAGCGGCAGGTTCTCCAGCTGCTGCTCGCTGACCACCGTGCCGATGCTCGGGGAGACCTCCACCAGGGGAGCCTCGTCGACCACCGTGATCGCCTCCTGGATGCTCGACGAGCTCATGGTGATCTCGAGGTTGCGCTGCGAGGCGACGTTGAGCTTGACGCTCTCCACGTTGACCGGCGCGAAGCCGTCGAGCTCGGCCTTGACCGTGTAGGTGCCGATCGGCACGGAAGGCAGCAGGAAGGTGCCGTCCGGGCCGCTGGTGCCGGAGCGCTCGAGGCCGGTCTCGGTGTTGGTCGCGGTGATGGTGACGCCGGGGAGCGGAGCGCCGTCCTTGTCCTGCGTGCGGCCGGCCAGGTTGGCGCCCGCGGTCTGCGCGCCCACCGGGGGCGCGAAGGCGAGGGCGAGCGCCAGGGCCAGGACGAGGCCGCTGAGCGCCCAGTTTCTCGTGACATTCATCTCTCGAATCTCCTTTTGGAATCCTCAGATCGAAAAAGATAGAGCACCAACGGCGATACGGACTGCGCGCGAGCGGAGGAGAGCGGTCTGCGATCCGATCACCTCCCTCCGGAACCCGGCGTCCCGGGTGTCAGGCGGGCGAGCAGGTGCTCGGCGGCGCGCCGCTGCTCCGCGAACTGCGGATCGCTGCCGGTGGCGGCGAGAAATTCGCGGTAGGCCGCCGCCGCAGCTTCCTTCTGCCCCGCCATCTCGAGCGCGATACCGCGGTTGAGCCGGACCTCATGATACGACGGAGCGAGCGCGAGAGCCCGATCAAAAAGAGAAAGTGCGGCAGCCGGCCGATTGCGCTCCACCTCCAGAGTGCCGAGGCCGTTCCACGGCTCGGCGTAGCGCGGCGCCGCCGCGGCCGACCGGCGGTAGGCCCGCTCGGCCTCGTCCGTCCGACCCAGGCCGCGCAGGACGTTGCCCAGGTTGTTGAGCGCCGTGGCGTCGCGCGCGTCGAGGGCGACCGCCGCCTGGAGCTCGCGCAACGCCTCCTCCGGCCGGTTTTCGGCGAGGAGGGAGAGAGCGAGGGTGTTGTGCGCCTCGGGGCGGGCGGGATCGAGGTGCAGGGCGCGCTCCAGGGCGCCGCGGGCCTCCTCCGTCCGGCCCGCCTCCTGGAGGGTGGCTGCCAGGTTGTACCAGGCCTCCGGATCGTCCGGCGCGTCCGCGGCCGCCTGCCGGTAGAGCGGCACGGCGCGGCCGAGCTCTCCCCGTTCGCGGAAGGCCCGCGCGAGCTCCCCCCGGAAGACCGGGTTGTGCGGATCGGCGCCGACCAGCTCCTCCAGGGAAGCCAGGGCCGGCTCGACCTCTCCCCCCTTCAACTGGTTGTGCGCCCGCTCGTAGCGCTGGAAGAGATCGACCATCCGCTGCGGGTCGGGAGCCGAGGAGGGATCGCGCCTGGGGGGAGGCGGCGGGCTGCCGGCGGTATAACCGAGGCTGGCCAGGCGGGCGCGCGTCTCGGCGTCCGGAGCCCCCCGCGGAGCCGCCACCGCGCCCGCCTCGATCGCCGCCAGGCGGGCCGCGAAGCCCTTCTGGAGATCGGACCGATCGGTCAGATTCCTCGTCTCCCCCGGATCGCGCGCCAGGTCGTAGACCTCCGGTTTCGGCGAGGCGATGTACTTCAGCTCCCGCCGGCGCAGGGCCGCGAGCGGGCTCCAGCCGAAGACGGCCGGGTAGCGGGTCTCGGCGTAGAGGTCGGCCGGGGTGGGCTCGCCGCCTTGGCGCAAGGCGGCCGAGAGGTCGCGGCCGTCCGCCGGCAGGCCGCGGCCGAGGAGCCCGGCGAGGGTCGGCGCCAGGTCGACCAGGCCGACCGGGGTGCGGATCACGGTCCCGGCCGGGAGGCCCGGGCCGCGCATCAGCAGAGGGACGTGGAGCGTCGGCTCGTAGAGGAGCAGACCGTGGGTCTGCTCGCCGTGCTCGCCGAGACCTTCGCCGTGATCAGCCGCCACTGCAACGACAGTACGCTCCGCGAGGCCTCGCTGTTGCAGCTCCTGGAGAAGGCGCCCCACCTGCTCGTCCACCACGGAGATCTCGCCGTCATAGGGCCGCCCCGGATGGCGCTCGCGCCAGGGGGACGGCGGGGTGTACGGCGCGTGGGCGTCGTAGAGATGAATCCAGAGGAAGAACGGCTTGTCCGGCGTCCCCTGCGGCTGCGCCAGCCAGGCGAGGGCGCGGTCCATCACCTCCCGCCCGGGGCGCTCCGCCTCCAGGACCGTGCCGGCTCCCGGATCGCGCACGATCTCGTCGTCATAGACGCCGAAACCGCGTCCCAGACCGAAGCGCCGGTCGAGCACGAAGGCGCCGACGAACGCGCCGGTGCGGTACCCGGCGCCGGAGAGGACGGTGGCCAGGGTGGCCGTTCCCTCGGGAAGCGCCCCGGCCCCGTTGTTGCGCAGGCCGTGGTGCGGCGGCAGGAGACCGGAGAGGATCGTCGCATGGGAGGGGAGCGTCAGGGGGACCTGCGACGACACCTGGGCGAAACGGATTCCCTCGCCCGCCAGGCGATCCAGCCAGGGCGTCTCCGCCGCCTTGTATCCATAGGCGCCGAGGTGATCGGCGCGCACCGTGTCGAGCGTCACCAGGACGAGGCTCGGCGGCGGACCTCCCCCGCTCTCCCGCGAGCAGCTGGCAGAGGAGAGAAGGAAGGGGACCGCGAGCGCCAGGAATTTGAGACTGCTTTTGTGCAATATCCGCGAAGAATAACGGAATCCGGGAGGCGCTGGAAGAGCATGAGCCCTCCCTCTGCCTCCCTCTGGTAGGATGAGGGCTCCGATGGCCTGAGGAGGATGCGATGACCAACGGGGGCTACGAAGAAGCCAAAGCGCAAAGAAACGTCCTCGAGCGGCTGGGCGCCAAGATCCCCGGCTTCCGGGGCTTCCAGGACCGCGAGCTGCGGCGGGCCGTGGACAAGCTGCAGCGCGAGCACATCGCCGGCGAGATCGGCCGGTTGAAGACCACTCTGCGCGACCGGGCACGGGCCTACACGGACGCCGGGCAGATCGCGCTGCTCGGACCGTTCGACCGGCTCGACCGGCAGCTCGACGGTCTGTCGCAGACCGTGCGCTTCGCCGACTATGGCGCCACCGGGCTGTTCGACGCGGTGAAGATCGGGGAGGCGGAGCTGCAGAAGCTCTACGACTTCGACCTCTCGCTGCTCGACGACCTCGCGGCGCTCAAGACGGAAGTCGCCGGCATTCCCGCGCCGGGCGCTTCCGATGCCGCCGCGGCGCTCGACCAGGTGCAGCAGCACGTCCGCGCCGTCGAGGACAAGTGGCGCGGGCGCGAACAGGTGATCAGCAACGTGGTGCGGGGCGTTTGACTGACCAGGAGACCAGAGCCATGCAAGTGATCGAGTTCCACGATCAGACCGGCGAGACCATGGTGGCGCGGGTGCCGCAGCAGGGCACCTCGGCGATCCGGCTCGGCAGCCAGCTCATCGTCGAGGAGAGCCAGCAGGCGGTCTTCTTCCGCGACGGCAAGGCCCTCGACACCTTCGGCCCCGGGCGCCACACCCTGGCCACCCAGAACATCCCGGTCCTGGCGAGCATCTTCGGCATCCCCTTCGGCGGCGAGTCGCCGTTCCAGGCCGCGGTGGTCTTCGTCTCGACGAAGACGTTCCTCGACTTGAAATGGGGGACCAAGGAGCCGGTCATCTTCCGCGACAAGGAGCTCGCCATGGTGCGCCTGCGCGCCTTCGGCAAGTTCGCGGTGCGCGTGGTGAACGCCCAGCTCTTCGTCAACACCGTGGTGGGGACGCGCGGCGTCTACTCGACCGAGGGGGTGGAGGACTACTACCGCGACGTCATCGTGGCCCGGCTGACCGATGTGCTCGGCGAGAACCTGACCACGATCTTCGACCTGCCGCGGCTCTACGACGAGCTGGCGATGGGCCTGAAGAGCCGGGTCGCCGAGGACTTCTCCAAGTACGGGATCGAGCTGGTCGACCTCTACATGGGCGCGATCACGCCGCCGGAGGAGGTCCAGAAGCTGATCGACGAGCGCACCGGCATGGGTGCTCTCGGCAACATGGACACCTACCTCAAGTTCAAGACGGCGCAGGGGATCGGGGACGCGGCGAAGCAGCCGGGCGGGACCATGGGGGCCGGCGTCGGCCTCGGCATGGGCGCCGGCGTCGGCATGATGCTCCCCCAGATGATGCAGCAGGCGATGCAGCAGGGCCAGAGCCAGCCAGGTCAGACCCAGCAGGGTGGCGGCGCACCGCCGGCCGCCCCGGCAGCTGGAGCCGCGGCGGCGGGCGGCACTCCCGCCTTCTGTTTCAACTGCGGCCAGAAGCTGCCGCCGGGGGCGAAGTTCTGCCCCGGGTGCGGAACGGCGATCGGGTAGGCCCTCAGCGGGCCAGAGCCGCGTCCGCCGCCGCCGGGACCGGAGCGGGCTGCGGAGCTTCCGGCTCGCCGCTCAGGCCCAACAGGGAGAAGATCCGGTCGACGTAGTTGCGGGTCTCGCGGAACGGCGGCACGCCGCCGTAGCGCTCGACCGCCCCTTCCCCGGCGTTGTAGGCGGCCAGGACCTGCACCGCGTCGCTGCCGAACCGGTCGGCCAGCCATCTCAGATAGCGCGCTCCCGCTTCCAGGTTCTTCGCCGGATCGAACAGGTCCTTCCGGCGCATGCCGAAGCGCCGCGCGGTCTCCGGCAGGAGCTGCATGAGACCGCAGGCTCCTTTGCGTGACCGGGCGCGCGGGTTGAACGACGACTCGACGCGGACGATGGCAGCCACCAGGTAGGGATTGAGCGAGTATCGCGAAGCCACCTCGAAGATGAGATCGCCGAACGGGCCGGGCGGGATGGTGTGGGTCTCCAGGAGGTGCAGTGGCGAGACCGGGAGTGGCGCGGGCTGTGGCGGGACCGGGGCCGGCTCCGCCACCGCGGGTTGCGGGCTCACGGGAACAGGAGCCGCGGGGGGGACCAGGCTGCCGAAACTCAGCCCGAGGGCGAGCGTCCCGATCGACAGGCAGTGGGTGCCGCGGGCCACGTCCTGGAAAAAGCGGCGGAAAATTCGTCTCATCACACCTCCCTCAGAGGCAGCTCGTCACAAGGAAACGAGGCAGCCGAAGCTGCTCCGCGGGGGTTCGGCGAACGGCTCGGGCCGGGAATTGATATACGACTCTCAACTCCCAAGTCAACCCCGGGCCGCGGCAGGAAGGTCTCGACCGCCTGGCGCAGCAGGAGGCGCCGGTCCTCGTCGAGAGGGGCCGCGGCGATCCGCTCCAGGCAGGCGCGGCGGTGCTCCTCGGGGGTCCGTTTGGTGGGCCGCATCAGGGCGGCGAAGGCCCAGGCCAGCGGCTCGGGCCGGTCCAGGAAGGGCTCGGCCCGGGTCTCCGCCAGGGAGAAGATCGTGTAGTAGATCCGCACCAGCTCGATCCCACAGGCCTCTCCGATCACCCCGGACTCCAGGTGGATCCCGGAGCGGCCGCCGTTGAGATAGAGCACCGAGGTGAGGACGGGCTGGCCGTAGCAGACCTCGAGCTCCATGAGATGCCGGCCGAGGCGTTTTGCGATCTCCGGCGGGGCCAGCGCCTCCGGCTCGATCCGCGCCACCACGGTGACGGTCTCGCCGCGGCGCGAGGTGACCTCGGCGACTACGCCGAGGTCGCCGAGGTCGTCGCCGTCCGGCTCGGGGGGCTCCTTCGGCGCCGGGAAGGCGATCCGCTCCAGCCACATCTGGGCGGCGGAGTCGGGCTCCACGAGGCGCAGGTAATCGGGGAAGAAGCTCCGGATGAGGTCCCGGAGCAGGGGCTGTCGCTCGGACATGTCGTCTCCTTTCGACAGGCCGCGCCCTCCATGGGTGCGTGCCACCCCATAAGAAGTCGGAAAACGACCCTCGATTCTTGCACTCGACTTCGAAATTCCCCGAACTTTCTTTGCCGGCAGGGCCGTGCTAGGTTTGATCGGGGAGGAGGGAGAGCCGATGAGAACGAGGCAGTACCACCATCGCCGGAAGAGGTCGCGCAGTCTCCTCTGGATCCTTCTCGGCCTCTGCGGTCTGGGCCTCACGGCGGTTCTGGTGAGCCGGCGGCGCGGCGAGGAGGAGGCGGAGCCGGAGCCCGGACGCGGGCCGGAGGAGGCTCCCGGGAGCGGGTACCCCGAGCCGGCGCCGCCGGAGAGCCTCTCCGTCTGGATCGCGGGACCGGCGGGCAACCTCTACGTCCGGGACGGCGGAGTGACGGAGAGCGGCGCCCTGCCCGTCCTCTTCCTTCACAGCCTTGCGGGCAATGGCGGCCAGTGGGCTCTCCAGCTCGACCACCTGCGCCGCCGCCGCCGCGCCGTCGCCCTCGACCTGCGCGGTCACGGCGACTCCGACCCGGCCGAGGACGGCGACTACTCGATCGGCGGCCTGGCGGGAGACGTCGAGGCCGCCGCCGACCAGCTCGGGCTCCGGCGCTTCGTCCTGGTGGGGCACAGCCTCGGCGGCTCGGTCGCCATCGAATACGCCGGGCGCCATCCGGAACGGGTGGCCGGTCTCCTGCTGGTCGATCCCAACGGCGACCAGACGCGCGTGCCGCGGGACCAGGTCGAGCCCTTCCTGGCGTCCGTCCGCGAGGATCCTCTCGGCGAGCTCGAGTCCTACTATCGCCAGCTCGTCCTCGGCGGCGACCGCGACGCCGGCCGCTGGGTGCTCGAGGATCTCCGGCTCACCCACGAGGACGCCATCCCCCGCGCGCTCGAGGCGGCCATGCAGCACAGCCCGCTGCCCGCCCTCGCCCGCTACCAGGGGCCGAAGCTCTCCGTCGTCAGCGAGATGAACCAGCTGCCCTACAGCCTGCACCGGCTGGTCCCCGGCCTGCCCACCCAGCTGATGCACGGCACCGGGCACTGGCTCATGATGGACCGGCCCGAGGCCTTCAACCACCTGCTCGACGACTTCCTCGACACGGCCGACGCCGGCGCCCGCCGCTGACCGGCGACGTGGCAGCCGGGCGCCCTCTCTTGCCGTTGCATCCCGGAGAGCGGTAATATGGCGCAAGTGGGCGACGCGCTTGTGGCCTCGGCGGGGCACATCTCTTAGAATCTCCGGCGAGGTCGATGGGAACCGATTATGGCCAATACTCTCTACTACGGCGACAACCTCGAAATCCTCCGGCAGTACATCGCCGATGAATCCGTCGACCTGATCTACCTGGATCCGCCGTTCAACTCGAATCAGAGCTACAACGTGCTGTTTGCTGAACATGACGGGACCAAAGCCGCCGCGCAGGTTCAGGCCTTCGAGGACACCTGGGAATGGGACGAATCAGCCGCGCGCGCCTACGAAGGGATTGTCGAGGCTGGGGGGCCTGCGTCGCAAGCCCTACAGGCATTTCGCGCCCTTGCGGGTACAAGCGACATGTTGGCGTATCTCTCGATGATGGCCCCACGGTTAGTCGAGTTACGCCGCACTCTTAAACCAGAGGGGAGCATCTATCTTCACTGCGACCCAACCGCGAGTCATTATCTCAAGCTCCTGATGGATGGTATCTTTGGTCCCGACAACTTCCAGAACGAGATCATCTGGAAGCGCACTCTTGCACATGGCTCGGCCAAGAGATTCGGTCCTGTTCACGATGTCATTCTCTTCTATTCAAAATGCTCCGTCTTTGCATGGTACAATCCCCGTGTCGGGTACGATGAAGACTACATCCGCTCTCATTTTAAACAGTCTGACGCCGAGGCAGGGGAAACGTACCAGGCAATTTCCCTTACCGGCGCCGGAATCAGGGGCGGCGACAGCGGCTTGCCCTGGCGAGGCTTTGACCCCACTGTCATTGGCCGGCACTGGGCATTACCTGGCAGAATCATGACAGAGTTGGGGCTCGTGTCGGGAGCCACGCAAGACCGCCTTGACGAGCTTGACAGAGCGGGTCGCATTTATTGGCCCAAGAAGAAAGGTGGCTGGCCACGCTTCAAATGGTTTCTAAGCGATAGTCCAGGGTCGGCGGTCCAGGATGTGTGGACAGACATTCCTCCAATCAACTCTCAGGCGCAGGAACGTCTCGGCTTCCCGACGCAAAAGCCAGAAACTCTGCTCTCGCGCATCATAACGGCGAGCACGGAAGAGGGCCAGACAGTTCTCGATCCATTCTGTGGCTGTGGAACAGCTATCGCCGCCGCAGAAAGGCTAGGCCGGCAATGGATAGGAATTGATATTACGCACCTTGCTATAAACCTGGTGCGGCATCGGTTGCGCAGCTCATTTGGTGAGGACATTGCATTCCGAGTCATTGGCGAACCCAAGGACCTATCGGGTGCGGCGCAACTAGCCGCATCTGAGCCCTACCAGTTTCAATGGTGGGCGCTCGGGTTGGTCGGCGCCCGTCCTGCCGAGCAGAAGAAGGGGGCAGACAAAGGTATTGATGGCCGCCTCTTCTTCCACGATGAACGAACAAATGGCAAGACCAAGCAGATCATCTTCTCGGTCAAGGCAGGAAAGGCCGGCGCTTCGCATGTCCGCGACCTGGTTGGCGTTCTAGACCGAGAGAAAGCTGCGATTGGTGTCCTGATCTCAATGCAAGAGCCGACGCGTGAGATGCGAAAGGAAGCTGCGACCGCCGGTTTCTACGCGTCACCCTGGGGGACCAAACACCCCCGAGTCCAGCTCTTGACTGTCGCCGACTTGCTCGCCGGAGGGAAAGTGGACTATCCCCCCACCCGGGCCAACGTAACTCTCAGGAAGGCCCCTAAAGCTCGAGGCTCCGGTTCCGAACAGCCGGAACTATTCGGAAACTGACGCTCCACTCTCAAGGCCGTACTTGCGAACCTTGTCCCTGAGCCCATTCCGGGATACCCCGAGGTACCGGGCCGTCGCCTTGATACTCCCGCCGCTCTCCTTGAGAGCCGCCGCAATCAGCGCGCGGTCGTAGCCATCGAGCGCCGCCTTGTACGCGCCACCTCCGAGTGCCTCACCGGGCGGAGTCGGCGGAGGCGCCGGAAGCTCGAGTACGGGGTGCACTCTGGCGACTGCAGCCTCCAATCGGGGCAGCACAAGGGCGCCGGCTTTGGGCTTGTACCAGTTCCGAACAAGAAACTGTCTCGCATTGAGGATTTCGGCCTCGCTGAGTTGCCGTTTGCGTACAACGGCGAGAAGCTCCTCCCAGGCTCGCCGAATTTGGTCATGGCAGGCTGGCCCTGCTTGTGAGGTCGCCTCGATCGCTTCCTCACAAACCCCCGCGGCCTGGTCGAGCGCGCCTCGGAGGCAGAAGCACTCGAAAAGGGTCAGCAGAGTGATGAAGCCTTCCTTATAAAGGTCATGCTCGAAATAAGTGCTGACAGCGCTACGGAAGAGCTTCTCGGCTTCGGTTCATCCCGTCCCTCCAAATCAAATCTCTGCGCAGTATAGCAGCAGAGAAACGGCCTACCGGCGATTGAGGGGTGGGTTCCCCCTCTCCCGGCGGGGTCGGGTGGGAGATGGGAGAGGGGGCCAGGGGGTGAGGGTAAGCGGGCGGGTCGGAATGCGGCCTCATGGCCAGGCGCTTCCGAAACAGCGCTTAGCCGTTCGGGTCGAAGTGGTTTCCCGCATCAGTTTCAGCGCCGTTGGGATCGGCCATCCCTCCCAAATCGCCTTCAGCCCCGCTGCCAGTTGTGGTGGTCGTCGCGCCATTCGGATCGAAATGCCCTCCCGCGTCCACCTGGTCCGTGGTCCACATCGACTGAAGAAGGTCGGCGACGCTGCCGAGATAAGGTGCCCCTCCGCCCAGAGCGAGAGCCAGCGCCAGAACCACAGTACGAACCATAGAGCCCATCCTTTTCCAGGGGGTGGTCGCCGCCGGGGTCATCCATTGACCCCGGGGTCACAAAAAGTACCCCTCGGCGCAGTGTGCCCGTTTGCCAGACTCGTGACAAGCGAGGACTGGCCCAGTGGGACGGAACGACAAGAACAGCGATCTGCAAGCCAAACCGGCGGGTTCCGGTGCTGCCACCACCCTCGGCGGTGGGCCGGTCACGCTCGCCGAGCCGCGGGGTGCCTGCGAGATCGAGGAGGCCGAACATGGAACACCCAGCCCAAGATCTCCTTCTCCGGTTCGTTCTGGGAGTGGCCAGCCGCGCGGAGAACCGGACGGTGGTGAGACACCTCCTCGCCCGCTGCCCGGTCTGCGCGGCAGCGTTGAGGAAGCTCCGGCGAGAGCCGCCCTCGAGCCCTCCTCGCAACCAGGAGGAGTACGATCCGGCGTTCGACCGGCTCGCGGCGCTCCTGGGGGATCTGAACGACAGGGCCAACGCAGAAGAAGGCCCAGAGGGCGGCCGCCTGCCCGGTTTCCTCACTTCCGGAAGCGCTGCTCGCCGGAGGTGTTGTTTTGGCTGACCGTCGGCCTCATTCCCAGGAGCGCCAAGGCGCTGGCGGAGGCCGGGTTCCGTTCTCTGAGCGACCTGAGAGGAGTGACGCAGGAACGGCTCCTCGCGATTCCGGGAGTCGGACCTGCCTCCCTGGAGGTGCTGGAGGAGGCCTTGGGGAGACCGCTCCCGTGGGAAAGAAAACGCAGGACGTCTCCACCCGGCGCCCGCGCCTGGCCCGAGACGGTCTGGCGCAAGCGCGGCCTTTCTGCCGCGGCTGCGATCACGTTTGCGATGGAGGGAATGACGTTGGAACGCCTGAGCTCCATCTCGCGCGAAGAGCTCTGCCGGTTGCCGGGAGTCGGCCGGAAGACGGTGGCGGTGTGCGAGCTGCTGACCGGCAGAAGAATCCCTTTTCGCAAGGTCGATCCCGGCGTGACGTTCTGGCGGGATCGAGGAATTTTTCCCAGGGCGGCGAGAACCTTGAGGGAGGCAGGCATCGAATCGATCGAAGACCTTCGGAAGGTCTCGCGCGAGGAAGTCCTCGCTCTGCGAGGCGTCAGTGAAATCACGCTCGAACGGCTGGAAGCGCTCCTCGGCGAGGAGCTGCCATCCTCATTGAACGATGACGATCGAAAGTGATCCTCAAAAGGAGGTGGGCAGAATCGCAGCCGCGCTGCGGACGGCGATCCGTCTCAGCGGCGTTTCCTACCGGCAGATCGAGCGGGATCTCGAGATGGGCACGGGGTATCTCACACGGATCCTCGCGGGCCAGGTCAAGCTCCGGCTCACGCACGTGCTGTCGATCTGCCAGGTGATCGGTCTTCCGGCGGGCCAGTTCTTTTCCGCGTTGTATCCACCCAGGGCACCAGCGAACGAAGGCGAGACCCGCCTGACCCGGGGGCTGGCTCAGCTTCATCCTGAGCCTTTGCAGCCGGGCGATCCGGAAACCCTGCTCGCCACGCTTCGCGCTTTTCTCGAACAGCTCGAAGGTCATCTTCGCGAGCGGAAATAAATCATGAGCTTGCGAGCGCGGCCGCCACCACTTTAAGTTGGTCCTGCTCGATGGATCAAATTGATTGACGGGCTCATCTCCTCCTCCGTATAATATCTCAGCGATGCTTCCAATCAGGAGGAGCACTGATGAACCCGATCGACAGGACGGCCCTGTGGGCAGGAAAAATCAGAGAATTGATCGATGCCTCGTTCGCGAGCCGCTACGACGATCTCGTGGCGACGCTCAGGAATTCGATGGCAGCCGTGGCGCTGTTGAACGAGACGCATTGCGAGCTCCCGGTTGAGCTCGTCGTTGCGGCATGGACTCAGTATGGGAATGCCCTGCGTCTGACCGGTCGCTATGCCGAGGCGGAGCGAGCGCTGGCCAGGGCGGGCGCGTTTCCGGTCTCCGACCTGCCGACCCGCATTCACCTTCTCGAGGTGACGGCCAGTCTGTATCGAGTGACCGGCCGGTACGGGAGCGCAAAGGATCTTCTCGTCTCCGGGCTCGCGGCGCAGCAGTCGCTCGCGGACCCCGCGGGCCTGGCGCAGATCTACAACCAGCTCGGGCTGGTCCACTCGGACGCGGGGGACCGGCACCAAGCCTTTCGCGCGTTCCAGACCGCTCTCAACTTCCTTGGACCGGGATCGCCTCCCGGCATCCTGGCGACGACCGGCCACAACCTGTTCCATGCCTTGATTGCGGCAGGCAAGCTCGAAACGGCGTCGGTGGCCCTGGTGAGCCTCGAGCCTCTCTACCGGCGCCTGACCTCGACACGCCTGTTGGCCAAGGCCGACTGGATGCGGGCGCGGCTGTGCCGGGCGCTCAAACAGAGGTCAGCCGCCCGGCTCGCCTACGAGCGTGCCTATGAGCTGCTGAGCACGGAGCCGTGCTCGCCCGAGCTGCCCGTTTTGGCCGAGGAAATGGGGGCGCTGCCCGCGTGCTGGGCCTTCAAAGGGTCTTCCTGAGCCGTGGGGGGATGGTAAATGTTGCAGACTGCAAAGTCAAGGCACGAGGTGAGATTCGTCGCAAAAAACCTCTTGACATGCGGCGTGAGTCCACGTACAGTGTGGACCATGACAAGCGAACGCACTCTCTTGAGGCAGGAAACATTCGGCCGGCTTCTTCGTGACTGGCGCCGCAAGCAGGGCCTCAGCCAGGGCGACTTCGGGCAGCTCCTCGATCCCAAGGCCCGGCACTCGACCGTGAGCTGCTGGGAGAAGGGCATCCGGCTCCCTTCGCGGAGGTTCCTCGGGCAGATCGTCGCCCTCACGGGGATCGCCGCCGAGCTCGCCCTCGGCGTCCATGAGGGCCGGAGCGTCCAGAAAGGAGAAGCCGCATGAGGACGGAGCAGGCGGTGCAGGTGGCGAAGGAGCTCGAGCTGGAGCTCGAGCCAGGAAGTGACGAAATCCCTTTCCCGCCGTCATGGAGGCGGCGGGTTGACCCGAGGAGAGCTCACATGAGCGAGCCCAATGTCCAGGAGTTGAAGGCGGAGCGTGTGCAGGAGGAGTCGCTGGCCTTGATGAGGAAGCGGGTGGTGGGGCAGGACGACGCCGTCGGAGCCGCGATGGCGATGTCCCGGTACCAGGCGGAACAGCGGCTCAAGGCCGAGCGGGTGCAGCTGCGGCTGAAGCGGATGGCGGGATGGAAGATGCTGGCGCAGGGGAAGGCCATCCACCGCGTGCGGAAGTTCCCCGATGCGCTGGTGGCGACCTCGTATCTGGCGTTCGCGTCTCTGCTGTCCCGCCAGGCGAATCAGCCCCTGCGGGTCTCGGTGGTCGGAGGCACCATGGTCCTCGCCCTCACCGGCCGCTCGAAGGGCCCCAACCGGGGCATTACGGAAGAAGTGCTCGATCTCGCGGAGCAGCTCGGATAAGCCGGGCGGCCCGCACAAACGACGAAGAAAGGAGAAGACAGTCATGCCGAAAAGCCGTGGCGACATCGTGCTCGCGTGGGAGAAGCTGGTGGCCGCGCTCAGGGCGAACCCACAGGTTCTGACCGCCGTCGAGCCTCTGCTCCAGGAGTTCGAAACGCTGTTGGCCGAGATCCGGATGCTGGTCGTTCAGCAGGCTGCCCAGACCGCGATGGTGCAGCAGACCGCGAAGGACATCGACGAACGCGTCAAGCGGGGCACTCTGGTGGCCGGGCGCCTGCGTAGCGCGGCGAAGGCCGTCTACGGGGACCGCACGGAGAAGGTGATCGAGTTCGGGATGCACCCGTTCCGCAAGCCTGTCCGGACCAAGAAGAAGCCCGTCGACCCGCCGGCGCTCGCGAAGGAGGACGCCACCGAGGCGACCAAGCCCACCACCTGATCCCTCTTCCTGATTCCTTCCACCCGAAGGGGGTGCGCCCGGGCGCATCCCCTTTTTTCATGGCCCGGCTCCCGGCACGGCCAATCCCAGGGGTGGGAACGGGCATCCCGACCTTCGGCACGGCCAATCCCAGGGGTAGGAACGGGCATCCCGACCTTCGGCACGGCCATCCCAGGGGTGGGAACGAGCATCCCGACCTTCGGCACAGCCAATCCCAGGGGTAGGAACGAGCATCCCGACCTTCGGCACGGCCAATCCCAGGGGTGGGAACGAGCATCCCGACCTTCGGCACGGCCAATCCCAGGGGTAGGAACGAGCATCCCGATCCTCGGCACGGCCGATCCCAGGGGTGGGAACGAGCATCCCGATCCTCGGGTTGGTCGTGCCGAGGGTCCGGCAACGTGGCAGAATAGCGCCGCCAACCAGGGAGGTGAGATGGCTAGCAGCGGCAACACGTTCATCGATCTGCTCTTCGTGTTCGTCCTCGCCACGTTCATCGGGCTGGGCGTCATCACCCGCGTGTCGCGGCTCCTGCACACGCCGCTCATGTCGCTCACCAACGCCATCTCGGCGATCGCGATCGTCGGCTCGCTGGTCATCGCCGGAGAGCGGCACCCGAGCCTGATCAACATCCTCGGCGCGGTGGCCATCTTCGCCTCGATGACGAACATCGTGAGCGGCTTCCTGATCACGGACCGCATGCTCAAGATGTTCAAAAAGGACCAGGAGCGGCAACCCAAATGAGGCTCCAGCTCATCCAGGCCGCCTATGTCGCGGCCTCCGTCCTCTTCATCTTCTCCCTGTACTGGATGAGCCATCCGCGGACCGCGCGCCGCGCGGTGTTCGCCGGCGTCGCCGGTATGGCCCTCGCCGTCCTCGGGACGCTGCTCCAGCCCGGGATCAGCAACTGGGGCCTGATCGGCGGCGCCGTGGCTCTCGCGTTCGTCGTCGGCATCCCGCTCTCCTGGGTCCCCCTGACCGCGGTGCCGCAACGGACCGCGCTCTCCCACGCCTTCGGCGGCCTGGCCGCCGGCCTGGTGGGCATCGCCGAGTACTACCTCTCGCTCGGCGAGGACCCCGCGAAGCTCACGCCGTTCCTGATGTCCGCCCTGGTCGCCGAGGTGATCCTCGGCTTCCTCACCTTCACCGGCAGCCTGATGGCCGCGGGCAAGCTGCAGGAGATCCGCTGGATCCCCCAGCGGCCGGTCACCTACACGGGCCAGAACGCGGTCAACCTGTCGCTCCTCGCCATCGCCGTGCTGTGCGGCGTCGCCGTGGTCCTGCGCCCGGGAGAGCTCTCGCTGCTCTTCCCGGTGGTCATCGTCCTGTCGCTCCTCTTCGGCGTGCTCCTCATCATCCCGATCGGCGGCGCCGACATGCCGACGGTGATCTCGCTCCTGAACTCCTACGCCGGCCTCTCGGCCGTGGCGATGGGCTTCGTCCTCAATAACAAGCTCCTGGTCGTCGCCGGCGCGCTCGACGGCTCGTCGGGTCTCATCCTGTCCGTCATCATGTGCCGCGCGATGAACCGCTCGTTCGCCAACGTGCTGTTCGGCGCCTTCGGCCAGGTGCAGGCGAAGGCGGCCGCCGGCGAGGCCAGGACCGCGAAGACCGAGACGGCGGAGGGCGCCGCCCTGATCCTGGAGGAGGCCGGCCTGGTGGTGATCGTCCCCGGCTACGGCATGGCCGTCGCCCAGGCCCAGCACCGGGTGCGCGAGCTCTACGACCAGCTCAGCAAGCGCGGGGTCGACGTGCGCTTCGCCATCCACCCGGTGGCCGGACGCATGCCCGGGCACATGAACGTGCTCCTCGCCGAGGCCGACATCCCCTACGACAAGCTGGTGGAGATGGAGGACATCAACCCCGACATGCCGCAGGTCGACGTGGTGATGGTGATCGGCGCCAACGACGTGGTGAACCCCGCGGCCCGGCACGACAAGTCGAGCCCGATCTACGGCATGCCGATCATCGACGCCGACAAGGCGCGCATGTGCTTCGCGATCAAGCGCAGCATGAACCCGGGGTTCGCCGGGATCGAGAACGAGCTCTATTTCGCCGACCACACCTACATGCTGTTCGGCGACGCCAAGGCCGTGGTCGGCGAGATCGTCAAGCAGCTGTCGGGTCCGAAGTGAGGCCGCTCCGCCTCGGCCTGCGCCGCGAGGTGCTGATCCTCCTGCCGGCGGCTCTGCTGATCCTGGTGGTCTTGTCGACCTTCACCCTCTTCTCTTATCGCAGCTCGCTCGCCCGCTTCGCCGCCGACCGCCGGGACGAGGCGGCGCGGCTCGCGCGCAATGTCGCAGGACAGCTCGCCGGGCAGCTCGCCGGCCACGAGCATCTGCCCGACAGCTCCGAGCTGCGGCAGCTCGCCCCGGGCGCGGCGGGCGTGGCGATCGTCGACGCCGCCGGCGTCCCCCTCGTCGAGACCGCCGACCTGCCGTTCTTTCCCGTTCCGGCGAGCGGCTCGACGGGCCCCGGCGCGGCGCTCCCCGACGCGGTCGCCGGCTTCGCTCCGCTGCCGGTCGGCGGCCAGGAGGGCGTCCGCTGGGTGCGGGTCGACCTCGGGGCGGAGGTGCTGGCGGGCCAGCAGCGGGTGCTCCAGGTGCTGATGATCTCGGTGTTGAGCATCAACGGCGCGCTGATCGTCCTCGTCCTGGCCTTTCTCGGCCATCTGCTGGCGCCCTATGAAGCGCTGCTCGCGCGGGCCCGCGCCATGGCCGGCGACGGGGGCTCGGCAGGGAGCGAGGTCGACGAGATGCAGTTCCTGCTCGACACGTTCGAGGAGGCGCTCGCCGCGCTCGCCGGCCGCGATGCCCGCCGCGCCGAGGACGACATCGCCGCCCTGGAGCGGACGCTCGCGCCGAGCCTCCAGAGCGGCCTCCTGCTGCTCGACCGCGAGGGCGACGTCCTCGCCCTGAACGCCGTGGGCGCTGAGCTCCTCGGGATCCCGCCCCCCGCGCCGGGCACGCCGTCCACCGAGGTCCTCGCCGGCCAGAGCGAGCTCTCCGAGCTGCTCGCCGGCGCCGTGGCCACCGGGAGCGCGCCCTCGCGGGCGGAGTGCGCCGTCCGCTCCGGCCGCGGCGAGACGCTGACCGTCGGCCTGACCGTGCATCCGCTGCGCCGCGACGACGGCGGCACGCGCGGCTTCGTGGTCCTCTTCGCCGACCTGACCGAGGTGCGCAAGCGATCCGAGGAGAGCCGGCTCGCCGAGAGCCTCGCCCGCCTGGGCGAGATGGCCGGCGGCATTGCCCACGAGCTGCGCAACAGCCTCGCCACCCTCTCGGGATATCTGACCCTGATCGAGCGGCGGCCGGACGAGGAGTCGGTCGCCGACTATCTGGCGGAGATCCGCCACGAGGCCGCTCACCTGGAGCGGGTGCTCGACGACTTCCTCTCGTTCGCCCGTCCGGGCACGGCCCGCATGAGCGAGCTCTCCCTCGACCGCCTCCTCCAGCGCGCCGCCGCCGATCCCTCGCTCGCCGGCGTCGAGGTGCGGGTCGCGACCGATCCCGCGGGCGAGGTCTCTCTGCGCGGCGATCCGCAGCTCCTGGAGCGGGCGGTGCGCAACCTCCTCCACAACGCCGCCCAGGCGGAGCGCGAGGCCGGGCGGAGCGGCCCTGTCCACGCCGCCGTGGCGCGGCGCGACGACGGCGCCGTCCTGGTCATCGAGGACCGCGGCCCCGGCCTGCCGCCGGAGATCCGCGAGCGGCTGTTCCACCCCTTCGCCACCGGCCGCCGCGGCGGGGTCGGCCTCGGCCTGGCGCTCGCCCACCGCATCGTGGTTCTGCACGGCGGCCGCATCCGCCTGGACGACCGGCCCGGCGGCGGCACGCGCGCCGAGCTCTTCTTCCCCCGCGACACCTCCGCCTCCTGATCAAACGTTCGTCTGGCCGCCACCCGCGCGGGCAGTCGCCACCCGCCCTTTAGATTATTCTCAACTATCCGCGCGGCGGATGCGCACGTGCTGCACACCCTGGAAGAATAAGTCAACCCCAGATCAGTGGAGGAGCAGCATCCCGGAGCGGGTGGGATCAAGGAGGGATTTACCATGAACTGTCGAATCGTACGCAAGCCACGAAGCGAGCGGGGAGAGGCTGGATTCTCGCTCGTCGAGGTGGCCATTTCGGGGCTGTTGATGCTGATGACGGCGATCAGCGTCCTCCCCATTTTCACCAAGGCGGCGGCGAGCAACGAGGTGGGCCGCGAGTACACCGAGGTGGCGAACCTGGCGCGCTCGCGGGCCGAGGAGCTCATGGAGCTGCCGTTCAACTCGGCGCCGCTGACCATCACCTCGGGGACCGAGCGGCTGACCGACGACTACTACTCGGCGAAGACCCGGCAGTGGCTGGCCGGCGCCACGGCGGCCGCGGGCGACAGGGCTCTGTGGCTGCGCCGCACCACGATCCACCAGTACTCGGTCACCAATCTCGCCAAGCTCGACAGCCCGCTGCCGGCGGGGACGCCGCCCGAGGCGATCCACATCAAGGAGATCCTGGTTGAGGTGCACGGGGCCAGCGCGGCCAGCCTCTTCGGCCCGTCGAAGAGCCTCACGGTGCGCGTGCTCAAGGCGCAGTAGGAGAGACGACATGGCTCATCCGATGGTCCATCCGCTCCCTTCCCGCGCCGTCCGCGGCTTCACCGTCATCGAGATGGTGGTGACCCTGGCGATCTTCATGATCGTGGTGATGGGGATCCTCACCATGTTCGACGTCAACGGCCGGATCGCCCGCGTCGAGGGGCGCGTCACCGACATGCAGCAGTCGCTGCGCGCGGGCCAGCAGGACATGGTGCGGATCATCCGCATGGCCGCCCGCGGCGGTCTGCCCGCGGCGCTCTTCCCCGACACGCGGACCGGCTTTCCGGGCAAGCAGCTGCCGGCCGGCCTGCCGATCGAGGTCGCCAACAACGTCGCCGCCGGCACCACGATCGCCGGGAGCTCCGAGGCGCAGGTCCTCCAGGGGACCGACGTGATCACCGTCCGCGGTGTGTTCTCGACCCTCTACCAGACCAATCCCCTGGGGGCCGGCTTTTCGCTGACCGACGCCAACGGCGACGGCGTGCCGGAGAAGGGGAGCCTGACCCTCGCCAACACCAGCCCCACCGGAGTCCCCCAGGACCTGCAGCCGATCGCCGCCGCGATCGACGCGACCCAGGGCGGCCAGCCGGAGGCGTATCTGCTGGTCAGCCCGCTCGACAACGCCATCTTCGCGGTGGTCGAGATCGATCCCGCCAGCAGCTACGTCAAGACGGGCGGCGTGGTCACCCAGGCGACGATCCGGTTCAACGCCTCAGGGACGGCGCGCAGCGACCTCTTCACCAAGCTCTCTCCGAGCGGCGCCTTCCCCTCGACGCTCTCCACCGTGGCCTATTCGGGGGTGCTCGAGGAATACCGCTATTACGTCCGCGACACCGGGCCGCTCCAGGGGAAGATCCAGGCCGGCAAGGGGACTCAGCTCGATCCATGCCTGGTGCGCGCGCGCCTCTATCCCGGCACCGGCATCCCGTACGAGAACAAGCCCGCCAACCTGCACGAGGAGATCGCCGACGACGTCTTCGACCTGCAGGCCACCCTGGGGCTCGATCTCAACGGCGACCAGATCGTGAGCGAAGGGAGCGATGCGGCCGGCCGCAAGACCGACGAGTGGCTGTTCAACGAGGCGGGCGACGACACGACGCTCGCGACCTGGAACGGCACGGCCGCCGCGCCGCGGCGGCTCTCCTATCTGCGGCTCACCACGCTGGCGCGCACCTCCGGAGCCGATTCGAACACGCAGTGGCAGGCGCCGTCTCTCGCCCGCGTCGAGGACAAGGATTACCAGGCGTCGCCCTTCAACGAGCTCAATTCCGCGACGCAGCGGCGGTACCGCCGGCAGTCCATGCAGAGCCTGGTGGACCTGCGCAACCTGTCGTGAGGAGACGGATCATGAATCGACCGAGCACTCCAACAACCGCACGCCGGCGCTGCTCCCGCGGCGAAGCAGGCAGCGCCTATGTCCTCGTCCTGGTCGCCCTGGTGGTCCTGGTCCTCATGGGCCTGTCGCTCGCCTTCACCTCGCAGACCGAGGTGCAGATCGGCGCCAACGACCGCAAGGTCAGCCGGGTGTTCTACGCCGCGGAGTCCGGCATCGCGGCGGCAGAGGCCAAAGCCATCGTCGCCGCCGACTACTCCGCCGTCACCTTCTCGTACAACGAGCCCGGCACGGCGCAGGGCCTCGACTTCAAGAGCACGGTCGAGGTCTCGCCGCTCCTCCCCATCCTGGACACGCCCTGCAACCTGTGCGAGATCAACGACGCCGGGAGCTACAGCGAGAAGTCCTTCCGCAAGATCAACCACGCGGTGACCGCGGTCGCCACCCGGTACGCGGGGACCGGCACGACGCCGCTCGCCCAGAAGGCGCTGACCGCGATGGTCGAGATGCAGCCCTGGAAGGTGGCGCCCGACGCCTACAAGCCGCTCTCCGATCCGGTCCTGCTGGCCAAGATCAAATTCTGATGTCCATCCGCGAGGGAAGAGCACCCATGCGCACGGCCCACGCGCTCCGCAACCTGGCGTTCCTCGCCGGGCTCTCCGCTGCCGTGGCGGGCATGCTGCTCGCCACCAGCCGGCCGGCCTGGACGAACGACGTCGACCTCCTGCGCTACGACTCCGGCGACGCGTATCTGTTCATCATCCTGGACACCTCGGGCTCGATGAACCTGCCGCTCGCCCAGAGCACCGCCTCGCTCCCCGGGGACGGCGATGCGCCGGGCTCCCGGCTCTATGAGGCGAAGAAGGCCCTCTACAACGTCATCAAGGACGTGGACGACGTCCATTTCGGCCTGGCGACCTTCAACCAGGACCAGGTCCGCGTCGTCTCCAAGCACTGGCTCTATCTGCCGGGCGAGATCGGCTCGACGGCGGGCTGGCCCCTGACCGGCTATCCGGCGGCGACCGACGTGATGACCTTCGGCGCGAGCCTGGGGTCCACCACGGCCGGCTCGTGTGCCGCGCCGCTCTCGCTCGCCACCCAGAGAGACGAGATCAACCGGTTCTCGAAGCTGGGCAAGGACCTCAACACGGCGACCTCGATCTGGGTCTCCAGCGGCGGCGGCATCTATCTCCTGATCGTCACCAAGGTGTCGGGGGGCGGCCCCGGCTCGACCGACATCACGATCCGGCTCACGACCCAGGGGTTCGGCGCGGGGAGCTGCGTCCCGGTGAGCGCGCCGAAGATCCTCGACGTGCGGATGAAGCCGGGCGCGCCGTTCGACTTCCTGATGTACGACGGCGCCGTCACCGAGGAGGGCTCGCTCGGCTTCTGGAGCTATCAGGACGTGATCGCCACCGGGACCTACGGGGCCGACCGCGCCTTCACCGGCAAGGGGTGGGAGGGGAACTACGACAGCACGTTCGACCCCCTGCCCGGCAGCGATCCGTTCGAGAGCAACATCAGCAACGACGACCCCTGGTGCCAGCTCGATTCCTCCGGCACGAAGCGGTGCCTGAGCCTGCGCTTCCCGACCTCGCGGCACCCCCAGTACGCGGCCGGCACCCCCTACTATCCGGAGGCCGACAGCGGCGACCTGGTGGCGAGCGACTGGCGGCAGAGCGACGGCAGCCGGAACGAGATCCTGCGGCGCCTGGCTCCGAACCTGCGCTCCCAGGGCCTGGCGGCGGCGCCGAATTTCGCCATCGCGTCCTACTTCAGGGACACGGCCGACTTTCCGAGCGGCGTCAACGCCGTGCACGATCTGAAGCTGCCGGGAGAGGTCCCGCTCATCGCCTACGGCAACTCGCCGCTCGGCAGAGCGATCAACGACTTCCGCTGCTGGTGGAACGGCACCACCGACTCCAAGTGCAGAGGCACCCGCGCCTACACCCAGGGGTTCGCGTCCCTGGGGCTGCAGCTCGATCCGGAGTGGTCCTGCCGCCGGCCCTATCTGCTGCTGATCAGCGACGGCGAGGACAACTCCACCTCCGAATCGCCCAACGCCGACGTGGCGTACCAGCTCTCGTCGGCCGGCGTCCAGACCTGGGCGATCAATGTCGGCGACCCGTCGTCCTGCCTCTCCCCGAACAAGCTGCACAGCATCACCAACCAGGGCGGCGGCCAGTGCCTGTCGGCCGCCAATGCGTCGCAGCTCGAGTCCGCGCTCCGCCAGGTGGTCGGCCAGATCAGCGAGGAGACGCGGACCTTCGCATCCGCCGCCGTGCCCGCCGTGCAGGCCACCGCCGACGACAAGATCTTCCTGACCAGCTTCACCCCGATCGAGAAGGACACGGCCGCGGGCTCCGGGGCGGTCTGGGACGGTCACGTCCAGGCCTTCCTGAAGCCGCTCCCGCTCAAGGACGGCCGCCCGGACACCTCGATCAAATGCTCCGGCAAGCCCGCCAGCCAGCAGTCGCAGTGCAACCTCTGGGATGCCGGCGAGGTCCTCCTCGCCCAGGCCCCGGGCCCGCCGTCCGGCCGGCCGGTCACCGACGCATCGATCGCCAACGCCGATCTCCAGCTCGGGACGGGGTTCAGCGAGCGGCGGGTGCTCTACGCCCAGAGCAGGTCGAACGGCACGTGGACGGACCGCGGGCGGCTCTTCCTGCAGACCGTAAAAGGGACGAGCTCCGACGCGGTCCGCCGCGACCTCTGGACCGGGCTCGGCCTCTCCTTCACGACCGGCGACCTCACCTCGGAAGCGAGCGCCGAGAGCACGGCCAACCGGGTCGTCGTCGGCACGCTCTGGGAGAAGCAGGCGGACGTCACCCAGGTGAGCGGCGGGTTGTCGACCACGAAGACGATCACCTTCGCGCTGGGCGACGTCTTCCACTCGAATCCGGTGGTCGTCGGCAGCCCGGCGAACAGCCGCTACTACACCGAGAACACCGGCACCCAGGGCTCGACCTGCGACGCCGGCGACACCGGCTACCGCTGCTTCTTCAGGAAGCACGAGAAGCGGCGCAAGCTCCTGATCGTCGGCGCCAACGACGGCATGGTCCACGCCTTCGACGCCGGCCAGTGGGTCGACGCGAGCCAGAAGTTCGACAACGGCACCGGCCGCGAGGTGTTCGCGGTCCTGCCGCGCGCGGTGCTGCCGAAGGTCCGCGACCACGTGCTCTACCCCACCGTCCGCAACTGGACCGCGGACGGCACGGCGGAGGTGGCCGACGTCTTCATCGATCCCGTGCACAACGGGACGCCCGACCCGGCCCGCCGGGAATGGCGCACGGTGCTCTTCGCCGGCCTGCGCGAGGGCGGCAACGGCTACATCGCGGTGGATCTCACGCAGCCGGACAAGCTCGATGCCGCCTCCCCCGACCGGAACGTGCCGAAGCCGGTCAACACCTACGTGCCGTCGTGCACGGCGCTCTCCGGCGCGGACAAGCTGCTGGTCTCCCCGAGCACCACGGACTGCGGACGCGCCCCCTATCCGGCGGTGCTCTGGGAATTCGCCGACGCCGCGCTCGACACCTCCGGCAACGTAGTTGCGGACAGCAGCGGCAAGCCGGTGCTTCTCGACGAGGAGGGCGGCGTCGACTTGAACGGCGACGGGACCAGGGATTCGTGGCTCGCCGACCTGGGCGAGACCTGGTCGGTGCCCAGCCTCGGCCGCATCAAGCTCTGCGAAGGGACCGGCTGCGCGCCCGGAGCCGCCGACGTCAAGGACAGGTTCGTCGCCGTCTTCGGCGGCGGCATGGACCCCGACAAGGGGGAGCGCCGGGGCAACTACATCTACATGATGGACGTCGAGACCGGCAAGGTGATCTACAAGCGCCGGCTGGACGGCTCCGCGCCCGGCAAGCCGGCCGCCGTGGACACCGACCTCGACGGCTATCTCGACCGCATCTACATCGGGACGACCAGGGGCTCCCTCTACCGGATCGACCTCGGCCTCGACAGCACCGGCAAGGTCCCCCGGCTGGAGCAGGTCGCGGTCACCGGGGTGGACACCAAGGTCTACACCGCCTGGCGGATCAAGGAGACCGACGCCGCCGGCAAGCCGCAGTGGGTGCCGAAGGCGATCTTCTCCACCGGCGGCCGAGCGATCTACAGCCGCCCGGCGGTCCTCTTCGTGGCCAAGTTGGGGCGCTATGCCCTCTCGTTCGGCACCGGCGACCGCGAGGACCTGTGGAGCAAGAGCGGTCTCGAGGGGCGCTTCTACGTCTTCGTCGACGAGTCGGACAAGCTGTCCACCCTGCCGATGACCGAGCTCAACCTGCAGGAGATCCAGGTCGCCGGCGCCGACGTGACCAACACCGACTACCTCTCCGGCCGTCCCGAGGGGCAGCGCGGCTGGTATCTCCGGCTCAATGCGGACGAGCGGGTGGTCACCGACACCTTCGCCCTCTCCGGCGTCACCTTCTTCTCGAGCTACCAGCCCTCGACCTGCGTCGGCTCCCTCGATCCGGCCACCAACGTCTGCTCGGTGACGAACACCTCCCCGAAGCTCTGCTCCAAGACCGGGCAGAGCCGCGTCTTCGTCGTCAATACGACCAACGCCAACAGCTTCATGGTGAGCTCCGGCGGCCAGCGGACGAAGCTCTTCACGGTCAACAACTTCGTCACCAGCCCCTGGGTGGAGCAGGCGCCGACCAGGAACCCGCTGGCGCCGGGGGGCGGCGGGTCGAGCGCCGACCAGCTCACCGCCGGCCTGCAACAGGTCATGGAGGAGCTCGAGGCGCTGTTCCCGAAGGATTGCAAGTTCACCAACGCCCGGATCGACGTGAAGACGATCAGCGCGGACACCGGCGTGGTCTTCATCGCCCCGGTTCCGGTGTGCGTCATCGAAAAAAACTGGAAGGATCTCTAAAATGATACGGCACAAGCTCCTGATCGTGCTGGTCCTGCTGCTCGCGGCCAGCCGGCCGGCCTGGACGGACGACGTCGACCTGTTGCGATTCGACGCCGGCAATCCCTATCTGTTCATCATCCTGGACACCTCGGGATCGATGAACCTGCCGATCGGCAAGAATCCCGTGCCCCTTCCGGGCGACGGCGATGCGCCGGGCTCGCGGCTCTATGAGGCGAAGAAGGCCCTCTACAACGTCCTCAAGGACGTGGACGACGTCCACTTCGGCCTCGCGGTCTACAACCAGGACCAGGTCCGCGTCGTCTCGAAGCACTGGCTCTATGTGCCGAGCGAGATCGGCACCACGGCGGGCTGGCCGCTGACCGGCTATCCGGCCGCGACCGACGTCATGACGTTCGGCGCGAACATGGGGTCCGCGACGGCCGGCTCCTGCGCCGCGCCGCTCTCGCTCGCCACCCAGCGCGACGACATCAACCGCTTTTCCAAGCTGGGCAAGGACCTCGGTACGTCGACCGCGATCTGGATCTCCAGCGGGACCGGCCTCTATCTGGTGACGGTCACCAAGGTGGCGGGGGGTGGCGCCGGCTCGACCGACATCACGATCCGTCTCTCCGCCCAGGCGTACAACGCGGGCGTCTGCACCGTCCTGGGCGCGGCGAAGACGCTCGACGTGCGGATGAAGCCGGGCACGCCCTTCGACTTCCTGATGTACGACGGCGTCATCTCCGACGAGGGCTCCGCGGGCACCTGGAGCTACCAGGACGTGGTCGCCATCGGGACGTACGGCGCCGACCGGCCGTTCACCGGCAAAGGGTGGGAGGGGAACTACGACAGCACGTTCGATCCGCTGCCCGGCAGCGATCCGTTCGAGACCGGTATCACGAACGACGATCCCTGGTGCGACAGCACCGGCAGCGGCAAGAAGTGTCTGAGCCTGAAGTTTCCGACCACGCGGCATCCGCAGTATCCGTCCGGGACCCCCTACTATCCGGAGGTCGACAGCGGCGACCTGCTGACGCTCGACTGGCGGTCGACCGACGGCAACAAGAACGAGATCCTGCGGCGCCTGGCTCCGAACCTGCGCTCCCAGGGCCTCTCGGCGACGCCGGACTTCGGGATCGCATCCTACTTCAGCAATACGAGCAACTTCCCGAACAGCGGCAACAACATCAACGCGGTCTTCGACCTCAAGACCTCCGGCGAGATCCCGCTCATCGCCTATGGCAACTCGCCGCTCGGCCGCGCCATCAACGACTTCCGCTGCTGGTGGAACGGCACCGCGGACAACAAGTGCAGGGGCACCCGCGCCTACACCCGGGGTTTCGCGTCGCTCGCCATGCAGCTCGACCCCGAGTGGGGATGCCGCCGGCCCTATCTGCTGCTGGTCAGCGACGGCGAGGACAATTCCACCGCCGAGTCGCCCAACGCCGACGCGGCGAACCTGTACGCCCAGGCCGCGATGAAGACCTGGGCCATCAACATGGGCGACGAGACGGCCTGCCAGTCGCCGAACAAGCTGCACAGCATCACCAACGAGGGCAAGGGCGAATGCCTGACCGCCGCCGATCCGGCGCAGCTCGAGGACGAGCTGCGCAAGGTCCTCGGCGAGATCCGCGAGAAGGCCCGCTCCTTCGCCTCCGCCGCCGTGCCCTCGGTGCAGGCGACCACCGACGACAAGATCTTCCTGACCAATTTCCTCCCCATCCACGCGGACCCGGTCAAGGGCGCCGGGGCGGTGTGGAACGGCCACGTCAACGCCTTCCTGAAGCCCCTTCCGCTCGCCGACGGCCGGCCGGACACCTCGGTCAAGTGCTCCAGCAAGCCCGCCGACCAGCAGTCCCAGTGCCACCTCTGGGACGCCGGGGAAGCTCTCCTCGGCCAGGCGCCGGGCCCGCCGTCGGGGCGGCCGGTCGACAACGCCGCGGTCGCCATCGCCGACGTGCGGCTCGGCACCGGATCCAGCGAGCGCCGGGTCGTCTATGCCCAGAGCAAGCCGAAGGGGACGTGGACGGACCGCGGCCGGCTCTTCGCCCAGACCGTGAAGAACACGAATTCCGACGCCGTCCGCCGCGATCTCTGGACGGCTCTCGGACTCTCCTTCAAGCCCGGCGATTCGGTCTCGGAGACGGCCGCCGAGCAGACGGCGAACCAGGTCGTCGTCGGCACGCTCTGGCAGAAGCAGGCGGACGTCGTCGTTTTGACCAACGGCCTGGCGACCACCCAGACGATCTCCTTCGTCCTCGGCGACACCTTCCACTCCAATCCGGTGGTGGTCGGCAGCCCGGCCAACACGCGCTACTACACCGAGAACGCCGGGACGGCGGGCAAGACCTGCGAGGCCGGCGACCCCGGCTATCGCTGCTTCTACAAGAAGCACGAGAAGCGGCGGAAGCTCCTGGTCGCGGGCGCCAACGACGGCATGGTCCACGCCTTCGACGCCGGCCGCTGGGACGACGCCAGGCAGAAGTTCGACAACGGCACCGGCCGCGAGGTCTTCGCGGTCATCCCCCGCCCGGTGATGCCGCGGGTGCTGGATGAGGTGCAGACCCCCTCCGTCCGCGAATGGAGCGTGGACGGCACCCTCAAGGTGGCCGACGTCTTCATCGATCCCGTGCACAACGGGACGCCCGACCCGGCCCTGCGAGAGTGGCGCACGGTGATGGTCGGCGGTCTGCGCGAGGGCGGCGGCGGCTACTTCGCGGTCGACGTCACGCAGCCGGACAAGCTCGATGCCAATTCCGCCGACAAGAACGTGCCACAGCCGGTCAACACCTATGTGCCGTCGTGCACGGCGTTCTCCGGCGCGGACAAGCTGCTGGTCTCGCCGGGCGCCACCGACTGCGGCCGCGCCCCCTATCCGGCGGTGCTCTGGGAGCTCACCGACGCCGCCTACGACTCCTCCGGCAACCTGGTCACCGACAGCAGCGGCAAGGCGGTCGCCCTGGACGAGGAGGCCGGCGTCGACGAGAACGGCGACGGGATCAAAGAATCGTGGTATCCCGACCTGGGCGAGACCTGGTCGGTCCCCAACCTCGGCCGCATCAAGCTCTGCGAGGGGACGAGCTGCTCGCCCGGCTCCTCCGACGTCAAGGACAAGTTCGTCGCCGTCTTCGGCGGCGGCCTGGACCCCGACAAGCGGGAGCGCCGGGGCAACTACATCTACATGGTCGACGTCGAGACCGGCAAGGTGATCTACAAGCGCCGGCTGGACGGCTCTGCGCCCAGCGATCCGGCCGCCGTGGACACCGACCTCGACGGCTATCTCGACCGCATCTACATCGGCACGACCAAGGGCTTCCTCTACCGGATCGACCTGGGCCTCGACGGCAGCGGCAAGGTCCCCCGGCTGGAGCAGGTCACGGTCACCGGAGTGGATACCAAGGTCTACACGGCGATGCGCATCAAGGACGTCGACAGCCTCGGCCGGCCGCAGTGGGTCCCGAAGCTGATCTTCTCCACCGGCGGCCGGCCGATCTATTTCCGCCCGTCGGTCCTCTTCGTGGCCAGGCTGGCGCGCTATGCCCTCCTCTTCGGCACCGGCGACCGCGAGGACCTGTGGAGCAAGACCGGTCTCGAAGGGCGCTTCTACGTCTTCGTCGACGAGTCGGACAAGCTCGCCACCCTGCCGGTGACCGAGGCGAGCCTGCAGGAGGTCCAGGCCGCCGCCGCCGATGTGACCGACGCCGATTATCTGCTCGGCCGCCCCGAGGGGCAGCGCGGCTGGTATCTCCGGCTCGACGTGGACGAGCGGGTGATCACCGATGCCTTCGCCCTCTCCGGGGTCACCTTCTTCACCAGCTACCAGCCCTCGACCTGCATCGGATTGTTCGATCCGAACACCAACGTCTGCACGCAGACCACGACCACCACGAAGCTCTGCGCCAAGACCGGGAAGAGCCGCGTCTTCATCGTCAACACGAGCAGCGCCAACAGCTTCCTGGTGGGCAGCGACAACCAGCGGACGAAGTACTTCATGGTCGCCGACTTCGTCACCAACCCTTATGTCGAGCAGGGGCCGACGAAGAACCCGCTGTCCGTCACCTCGACCGGCACCAACGCCGACCAGCTCACGGCCAGCCTGCAACAGGTCATGGAGGAGCTCAAGAAGCTGTTCCCGCGCGACTGCAAGTTCGCCAACCACCGGCTCGACATCAAGACGGTCAGCTCCGACACCGGCGTGATCTTCATCGCCCCGCTGCCGGTGTGCGTCATCGAGAAGAACTGGAAGGAGCTTTAGCGAGCGGCACAATCGTTACCACCGGTAACAACGAGAGAACGCCGGAGGTGCCCGGCCGCGGCGCGGAGGGTCGCGGGTAACTCCTCTTCTGTCAGAGGCTTGAGGCGGTCCGGATCGCCCTGTCCGGGCGTGGCACCGGGCTTGCTCCTTCCCGGCGCACCATGACTACGAACAGGTCGACGCGTGGCTTCACGCTGATCGAGATGCTGATCATCCTCACCATCATGGCGGTGCTGGCGGTGGTCAGCATGCCGAAGATGATGGAGGCGATCGAGAGCACCAAGATGCGCGGCATCACGCAAGGGGCGGTGAGCCTGCTGCGGCTGGCGCGCTTCGAGGCGATCAAGAGCAACGCCTGCGGCAGGGTCCAGCTCGACACGGCGAAGCGCCAGATCTCGAGCTACCTCGACCAGGACTGCGACAGCTCCACCGCCAACCGCCTGCTCGGCACGCTCGGGCTGCCGACCGGAGTGGACGCGACCTCGACCTTCGGCGGGGACGTCGTCTTCCGGGGGAGCGGGAGCGCCGACGCGACCGGCAAGCTCCGCTTCGTGAACCGCAGGGGGACGGCCAAGGAGGTCTCGGTCGACTCGCGGTCCACGGGCAAGATCAGTGTTCTTTAGCGGCCAGGAACGGAGGGGATGGTGAGACGTCGAATCATGCGCAGGCGACCGGCCCGCCGGGCAGAGGCCGGATTCTCGTTTCTCGAGGTGGTCGTCGCGAGCCTCCTGCTGCTGATGATCGCGGTCAGCGTGCTCCCCATGTTCACCGAGGCGGCGGCGAGCAACGAGACGGGCCGCGAGTACACCGAGGTGTCGAACCTGGCGCGCTCGCACGCCGAGGAGCTGATGCAGCTGCCGTTCAACTCGGCGCCGCTGACCATCGCCGCCGGGACGTCGCTGGTGACCGACGACTACTGGTCGGTGCTCAACAAGCGGTGGATGACCGGCACGACCCCGGCCTCCGGCGACCGTGCGCTGTGGCTGCGCCGCACCACGATCCGCCAGTTCGCCGTCACCAATCTCGACACGCTCGACAGCCCGCTGCCCGCGGGGACGCCGGTGACGGGGATTCACGTCAAGGAGATCCAGGTCGAGGTGCACCAGGCGAGCGCGGTCTCTCTCTTCGGTCCGTCGAAGAGCCTCACGGTCCGCATGCTCAAGTCCCAGTAAGGCGCGAGGAGACACGACATGGCCCAGCCGTTCCATTCCCGTGCCGCCCGCGGCCGCCGCGCCGCGGCGGGCTTCACCCTCGCCGAGATGGTCGTCACCCTGGCGATCTTCTCGATCGTGATCCTGGCGATCCTCGCCATGTTCGACATGAACGGCCGGATCGCCCGCGTCGAGGGGCGGGTCACCGACATGCAGCAGTCGCTGCGCGCCGGCCAGCAGGACATGGTGCGCACCGTCCGCATGGCGGCGCGCGGCGGTCTCCCCGTGGCGCTCTTCCCGGACGCGCTGTCCGGCTTTGCGGGAAGGCAGCTCCCCACCGGCATGGCGGTCGAGGTCGCGAACAACGTGGCCGCCACCACCAAGATCGCGAACAACGCCGACGCGCCGGTCCTCCAGGGGTCCGACGTGGTGACCGTGCGCGGCGTCTTCTCGACCCTCTACCAGAGCAACCCTGCCGGCGCCGGCCTCTCGCTGGTCGACGCCAACAACGACGGCGTGCCCGAGGGGGGGACCCTGGTCCTCAACAACACCAGCCCCACGGGGGTGCCGCAGGACCTGCAGACGGTCTCCGACGCGATCGATGCCACCCAGGCCGGGCAGCCGGAGGCGTACCTGCTGGTCAGCCCGCTGGAGGACGCCATCTTCGCGGTGGTGGAGATCGACCCCGCGAGCAGCGTCGTCAAGGCGGGTGGCGTGATCACCCAGGCGACGGTCCGCTTCAACGCCTCGGGCACGGCGCGCAGCGATCTGTTCAAGCTGCTCTCGCCGGGCGGTTCCTATCCCAAGACGATGACCACCGTGGCCTATTCGGGGGTGCTCGAGGAGTACCGCTATTACATCCGCGACCCCGGGCCGCTGCAGGGGGCGATCCAGGCCAACAAGGGGAACCAGCTGAAGCCCAGCCTGGTGCGCGCGCGCCTCTATCCGGGAACGAACATCCCGTACAAGAACGATGCGGCCAACCTGCACGAGGAGATCGCCGACGGGATCTTCGACCTGCAGGCCACCCTGGGGATCGACACCAACGGCGACGGCGTGATCAGTGAAGGGACCGACACGGCCACCCGCAAGGCCGACGAGTGGCTGTTCAACGAGGCGGGCGACGACACGACGGCGGCGACCTGGAACGGCACCTCCGCCGCGCCGCGCCAGCTGTACTACGTGCGGCTCACCGCCCTGGCGCGCACCGCCGGGGCCGATCCGCAGGCGAGCTGGCAGGCGCCGGTCCTCGCCCGCGTCGAGGACAAGGACTACCAGACCGCGCCGTTCAACGAGTTCAACACCGCCGTGCAACGGCGCTACCGCCGGCAATCGCTGCAGAGCCTGGTGGACCTGCGCAACCTGTCGTGAGGTGAGATTCAGATGAGTCAATCGCGTGTTCAGCGTTTCCGGGCCGCCCGCCGCGGCGAATCGGGCAGCGCCTACATCCTGGTCCTGCTCGCCCTGGTGGTCTTGACCATCATGGGCCTCTCGCTCGCGTTCATGACCCAGACCGAGGTGCAGATCGGCTCCAACGACCGGGTGGTCAGCCGGGTCTTCTACTCCGCGGAGTCGGGCATCGCGGCGGCGACCGCCAAGGCGCTCGTCTCCGCCGATTACGCGGCCCACACGTACACGTTCAAGGAGCCGGGCACCGTGCCGGGGCTCGATTTCAAGAGCACGGTCGACGTCTCCCCCGTGCTCCCCATCCTGGACTCTCCCTGCAACCTGTGCGAGATCAACAACGCCGGGACCTACAGCGAGAAGTCCTTCCGCAAGATCAACCACGCCGTCACGGCGGTGGCCACCCGGTATTCGGGGACCGGTACGACGCCCCTCGCCCAGAAGACCCTGACCGCGATGGTCGAGGTCCAGCCCTGGAAGGTGGCGACCGAGGCCTATACGCCGATCGACGACCCGGCCCAGCTGGCCAAGATCAAGTTCTGATTCCACCCGGAAGGGGAGACCGCTCATGCGCACGACCCACCCGCTCCGCAATCTTGCGTTCGCCGCCGGGCTGTTCGCCCTGGCCACGGGCCTGCTGCTCACCAATACCCAGCCGGCCTGGACGGACGACGTCGACCTGCTGCGCTTCGACACCGGGAATCCTTATCTGTTCATCATCCTGGACACCTCGGGATCGATGAACCTGCCGCTCAATCCGGCCAGCGGCACCTCGCTGCCGGGCGACGGCGACGCTCCGGGCTCGCGGATCTACGAGGCGAAGAAGGCCCTCTACACGGTGTTCAAGGACGTGGAGGACGTCCACTTCGGCCTGGCGACCTACAACCAGGACCACGTCCGCGTCCTCTCCAAGCACTGGCTCTACGTGCCGAGCGAGATCGGCGACACGTCCAGCTGGCCGCTCAGCGGCTATCCGGCGGCGACCGACGCGATGACGTTCGGCGCCAGCCTGGGGACCACGACGGCCGGCGCGTGCGACTCGCCCCTCTCCCTCTCCACCCAGCGCGCCGACATCAACCGGTTCTCCAAGCTGGGCAAGGACCTCAATACGGCGACCACGATCTGGATCAGCAGCAGCGGCAAGATCTACCAGGTGGTCGTCACCAAGATCTCGGGCGGCGGTCCCGGATCGACCGACATCACGATCCGCCTCACCGCTCAGGAGTACAGCCGGAGCAGCGGCAGCTGCACCACCACGGGCACGGCGAAGACCCTCGACGTGAAGATGGCGCCTGGTTCCCCCTTCGACTTCCTGATGTATGACGGTGTCGTCCCCACCGTCGACGACGAGGCTTCCGTGGGCACCTGGAGCTTCCAGGACGCGTTCGCCGATGCGACCCTCGGAGCCGACCGGCCGTTCACCGGCCTGGGGTGGGAAGGGAATTACGACAGCAACTTCGATCCCCTGCCCGGGAACGATCCGCTCGAGGCGAACATCAACAACTTCGACCCGTTCTGCCTCAACGACTCGAACGGCAACAACAAGTGCCTGAGCCTGAAGTTTCCAACGACGCGGCATCCGCAGTTCCCTTCCGGCGTGCCCTGGTACCCGGAGGTCGATAGCGGCGACCTGCTGACGCTCGACTGGCGGACCAGCGACGGCAACAAGAACGAGATGCTGCGGCGCCTCTCTCCGAACCTGCGCTCGCAGGGCCTGTCCGCGACGCCGGACTTCGGAATCGCCTCCTATTTCGAGGACCTCGCCGACTTCCCCAACGGCGGGAGCGGCTCCAACGCCTCCCTCAGCCTGAGGGATTCCGGCGAGATCCCGCTCATCGCCTACGGCAACTCGCCGCTCGGCCGCGCCATCAACGACTTCCGCTGCTGGTGGAACGGCAATGACGACAACAAGTGCAACGGCACCCGAGCGTACTCCCAGGGCTTCGAGGCGCTGGCTCTCCAGTTCGATCCGGAGTGGGGGTGCCGCCGGCCCTATCTGCTGGTGATCAGTGACGGCGAGGACAACTCGACCCAGGAATCGCCTAGCGCCGACGTCGCCAACCTGAACTCGAAGGCGGGCATCAAGACCTGGGCGATCAACGTGGGAGATACGTCGGCCTGCAACCCGCCCAACACGCTCCACAGCATCACCCGTGAGGGCAAGGGCGAGTGCGTGACGGCCAGCAATCCGGCGGATCTCGAAGCCGAGCTCCGCAAGCTGCTCGGCCAGATCCGCGAGGAGACGCGCGCCTTCGCGTCCGCCGCCGTGCCCTCGGTGCAGGCGACGGTCGAGGACAAGATCTTCCTGACCAACTTCACCCCCATCGACAAGGACACGGCCAAGGGCTCCGGAGCGGTGTGGGACGGCCACATCCACTCGTTCCTGAAGCCGCTCCCCCTGAAGGACGGCCGGCCGGACACCTCCATCCAGTGCTCCAGCAAGCCCGCCAATCAGCAGGCCCAGTGCCATCTCTGGGATGCCGGCGAGGTCCTCCTCGCCCAGGCTCCGGGCCCGCCGACCTCGCGGCCGTCGGCCAGCGACGCCACCGCGCTCGGCAATGCCGACCTGCAGCTCGGGACGGGGTTCAACCAGCGCCGCGTGTTCTACGCCCAGGACAAGTCGAACGGCACCTGGACAGATCGCGGGCGGCTGTTCGCCCAGACCGTCAAGGGCACCAATTCCGACGCGGTGCGCAGCGACCTGTGGACCGGTCTCGGGATCAGCTTCACGTCGGCGGACCTGACCTCACCGACGTCAACCCCGGAGACGACGGCCAACAACGTCATCGTCGGGACGCTGTGGGAGAAGCAGGCGGACATCACCCAGGTGGTCAACGGCGTCACCACCACGAAGACGATCACCTTCGAGCTGGGAGACATCTTCCACTCCAACCCGCTGGTGGTCGGCAGCCCGGCCAACACCCGTTTCTACGCCGAGAACGCGGGGACCAAGGGCCTGACCTGTGCCGCCGGCGACACCGGCTACCGCTGCTTCTTCAAGAAGCACGAGAAGCGGCGCAAGATGCTGGTCGTGGGCTCCAACGACGGCATGGTGCATGCGATCGACGCCGGCCAGTGGGACGGCTCCAATTCGAAGTTCGACAACGGCACGGGCCGCGAGGTCTTCGCCTTCGTGCCGCGCTCCGTGATGACGCAGGTCCGGGACCACGTGCTGAGCCCCACCACCCGCAAATGGACGGTGGACGGCACCCTGGCGGTGGCCGACGCCTTCATCGACCCGGTGCACGCCGGGACGCCCGACACCACCAAGCGGGAGTGGCGCACGGTGATGATCGGCGGTCTGCGCGAAGGCGGGAACGGCTACTTCGCGCTGGACATCACGCAGCCGGACAAGCTCGATTCCGCGTCTCCCGACAAGAACGTGCCGCTGCCGGTCAATTCCTATGTGCCGTCGTGCACGTCGACCTCCGGCGCGGACAAGCTCCTGGTCTCGCCGAGCACCACCGACTGCGGCCGCGCACCTTTCCCGGCGGTGCTCTGGGAGCTCGCCGACGCCGCTCTCGACGCCTCCGGCAACGTGGTCCGCGACAGCGACGGCAAGCCGGTCCTCCTCGACGAGGACGGGGTGAGCGGCCAGGTCCGCTACGCCGACCTGGGGGAGACCTGGTCGGTGCCCAACCTCGGCCGCATCAAGCTCTGCGAGGGGAGCGACTGCGCGCCCGGCTCGACGGACATCAAGGACAAGTTCGTCGCCATCTTCGGCGGCGGCATGGATCCCGACAAGGTCGAGCGCCGCGGCAACTACCTCTACATGGTCGACGTCGAGACCGGCAAGGTGATCTACAAGCGGCTGCTGGACGGCTCGGCGCCCACCGAGCCGGCTGCCGTCGACACTGACCAGGACGGCTATCTCGACCGCGTCTACATCGGCACCACCAAGGGCTATCTCTATCGCCTCGACCTCGGCCTCGACAGCAGCGGCAAGATCCCCAAGCTGGAGCAGGTGCAGGTCACCGGCATGGATGACAACACCTACACGGCCAACCGCATCAAGGCGGTCGACAGCGGCGGCAGCCCGCTGTGGGTTCCGAAGAAGATCTTCTCGACCGGCGGCCGGCCGATCTACTACCGTCCGTCGGTCATCTTCGTGGCCAAGCTCGGCCGTTACGCTCTGTCGTTCGGCACCGGCGACCGCGAGGACCTGTGGAGCAAGACCAGCCTCGAGGGGCGCTTCTACGTCTTCGTCGACGAGACGGACAAGCTGGTCTCCCTGCCGATGCTCGAAACGGCGCTCCAGGAGATCCTGGTCACCAGCCCCGATGTGACCAATGCCGACTACCTGCTCGGCCGCCCCGAAGGGCAGCGCGGCTGGTTCCTCCGCCTGAACGTCGACGAGCGGGTGATCACCGACTCGTTCGCCCTCTCCGGCGTGACCTTCTTCTCGAGCTACCAGCCCGACACCTGCGTCGGCACGCTCGACCCCAACACCAACGTCTGCACGCCGCCGCAGAACAACGCGCCGAAGCTCTGCGCCAAGACCGGGCGGAGCCGCATCTTCATCGTCAACACGACCAACGCCAACAGCTTCATGGTCGGGGCCGACGGCCAACGCACCAAGTTCTTCATGGTGTCCAACTTCGTCACCAACCCCTACGTCGAGCAGGGGCCGACGAAGAACCCGCTGTCGAGCTCCCCCTCGGGTCCGACGGCGGACGACGTCCCTGCGTCCCTGGCCAAGGTCACGGAGGAGCTCAAGAAGCTCTTCCCGTCGAACTGCAAGTTCACCAACTACCGGCTCGACATCAAGACGATCAGCGCGGATACCGGCGTGGTCTTCATCGCCCCGGTGCCGGTGTGCATCGTCGAGAAGAACTGGAAGGAGTTCTAGCGTGATGCAGCACAAGCGACCCACGGCCGCGCTCCTCGGCGCGGCGTTCCTGGCCCTCGCGGCGGCCGCGCCGGCCGCCGCCGACTGGCTGGTCACCCGCGAGGGTGGACGGGTGGAGACCAAAGGCCCCTGGCAGGTCAAGGGGAAGCTCGTGGTCTTCACCACGGCCGACGGCAAGCTCTCCTCGCTGCGGCTCTCCGAGGTCGACCTCGACGCCAGCCGCCATGCCACCGAGGAGGCGGTCGCGGCGGCCAAAGCCGCGCCGGACGCCGCAGCGCAGCAGCCGGCGAAGCCGCGCGAGGCCAAGGTGGTTCTCACCGATGAGAGCTTCCGGCACACGGCCCCGCCGGCCGACTCCGCCGCTCCCGGAGACGAGAAGCCGGCGGGCGAGACCGCGCCGGCGGCGGACGACGACAAGAGCAAGCTCGCCGTCGCCTCCTGGGAGCGGGTGGCGGACCCGGGCGATGGACACGTCGTGGTGACCGGCACCGTGCGCAACGATGCGCCGGACGAAGCCACCGGCGTCGCGGTCACCGTGCTCCTCTACGACGAGACCGGGAAGCTCCTGGTGTCGGGAGAGGCCGTGATGAGCAGCACGATCCTGCCGGCGGGCCAGAGCGGCAGCTTCCGGGCCGACTTCCCCGACATCTTCAGCTTCGCCGCAACCAAGTTCGAAGCGCGCGGGATGCACATCCTGCGCAGACCCGGCGGGCCCCCGAAGTCCGCGGACGGCAACTAGCGGCTTGCGCCCGACCCCCTCTCCCGGGCGGGTGTGAGTGCGTGTGGGAGAGGGGGCTAGGGGGTGAGGGTCCCGGCGAAGCCGGCTTCTCACCCCCGGTACTGCGGCACCCCCTCGAGATCGTGCTCCTTGACCTTCCGGAGGAGGGTTCTGTAGCTCATGCCCAGGAGGTCGGCGGCGCGGCGCTTGTCGCCGGCCGCCGTGATCAGGGCCTGGCGCAGGCGGTCGCGCTCGCCGGCCGGGGCGAGCGGGCGCAGCAGCGGCTTGAGATCGGCGGCCCGCACCACCGGTCCCTCGGCGAGGATCACCGCCCGTTCGAGGACGTTCGCCAGCTCGCGCACGTTGCCCGGCCAGGGCTCGGCGGCGAGCAGGGCGGCGGCCTCGTCGTCGAGGCGCGGCGGCTCGGCGTGGTGGCGCCTCGCGATCTCCCGCAGCAGATGGGCGGCGAGGAGCGGCACGTCGCTCGCCCGGTCGCGGAGCGCCGGCAGCTCGATCGGGAAGACGTTCAGGCGGAAGAAGAGGTCGGCGCGCAGCTCGCCGGTGTCGACCATCGCCTCCAGGTCGCGGTTGGTCGCCGCGACCAGCCGGACGTCGGTGCGCTGCGTCCGCCCGCCGCCGACCCTCTCGAAGGTCCGCTCCTCCAGGACGCGCAGGACCTTCCCCTGGACGCCCAGCGGCAGCTCGCCGATCTCGTCGAGCAGGAGCGTCCCCCCTTCGGCCGTCTCGAAGCGGCCGGCTTGCCGGCGGTCGGCGCCGGTGAACGCCCCCTTCTCGTGGCCGAACAGCTCGTTCTCGATCAGCGAATCGGGGATCGCCGCGCAGTTCAAGCCCACGAACGGACCCTGGCGCCGCGGCGACAGGGCATGGATGGCGCGCGCGAAGAGCTCCTTGCCGGTACCGCTCTCGCCGGTCAAGAGCACCGTGCTCTCGGTGGGAGCGACCCGCTGGAGGAGCCGCAGCGCGGCGCGCAGCCGCGGGTGGCGGCCGACGATCGCCGGCGCGCCCGGCACGTGGAACACGGCCGCCGTTTCGGATTCGCCGCGGTCCCCGATCGCGCGCTCGATCAGGCGGTAGAGGTCGTCGATCGCGACCGGCTTTTCGAGGAAGTCGAAGGCGCCGAGCTTCATCGCCTCGACCGCGGTGGCGACCGTGCCGTAGCCGGTGAGGACGATGACCGGGGTGTGCGGCGCGGCGCGGCGGCTCGCCGCCAGGACGTCGATCCCGGAGCCGTCGGGGAGCTTCAGGTCGGTCAGCACCAGGTCCCAGGCGCTCTCGCCGGCGCGGCGGATGCCGTCCTGGGCGTCGGCGGCGGCGGCGACCTCGTACCCCTCCTGGGCGAGCGCCCGCTCCAGCATGCGGCGGAGGGAATCGCGGTCCTCGACGATCAGGATGCGGCCCGAGGGCATGGTATTGCTTGGACCCTTCCGGGATCTCGCCCGTATAATGGGTCTGGCCTGGAAGACCTTGCCAGTTGCAGGAATCATAGGAGATTCGTGGACCCCAAGCGATCTTCCCGCCCCGGGGCGGGACCGACACCGGCGAAGCCGCTGCTGCCCAAGATCATCGTGCAGAAGCGTCCGGGCGCCGGAGCGCCACGCCCGGGAGCGCCGGGAGGGTCCTCGGCCGCGCCGGCCCCCCGCCTCGCGCCTCCCCTGGGCGAGACGCTGGACCAGATGGCCAGGGACATCCGCCAGCTGCAGATCGACTACGAGCGCTTCTTCAACGGCGGCCTCCCGGTGCCGCCCGAGGAGCTGCGCAACCGCATCCAGACCCAGATCCGCAGCCTGCGGACCCTGAAGATCCCGTCGACCCTGGACAGCTACCGCCTCGGCGATCTCGAGGCCCGGTTCAACAGCTACAATGAGATGTTCAACCGCCGCCTGCGCGACCGCGAGGAGGGGCGCCATCCGGGCGCCGCCCACACGGTGCCCGTGGAGCGGCGGCGCTACGACCCGCGGGAGGGGATCACCCTCGGGGGGAGCTTCGACCCCGAGGCGGTCGAGGCCCTCTACCAGGGGCTCGCCTCCAGACCGGGCGACGGTCCGAAGTTCGATCTCGACAGCTTCGAGAAATATCTGTCCCGGCAGGTCGCGGCTCTGCGCGAGAAGACGGGATGCGACCAGGTGCAGTTCCGCCTGGCGGAGGAGGAGGGCAAGGTCAAGCTCAAGGCGCGACCCGTCCCCCGCTCCGGCTCATGAGAAGGAGATGACGGTGCACAAACGGACCCTGTGGATTTCCGGCCTCGCGCTCGCCTGCTTCGCGCTGGCCGTTGTCGCCGCGCTCGCCGCGGTCCCCCCCAACCTCAGCAAGGCGATCGAGGAGCAGCAACGGCTGGTGACCCAGCGGCCCCAGGACCCCGCGGTGTACAACGACCTGGGGAACCTGCTCGTCCTGGCGAGCCGCACCGACGAGGCCGAGGCGGCCTACCGCAAGGCCGTGGAGATCGCTCCCGACCGGGTGTCGGCCCTGTTCAACCTCGCCCTGCTGCAGCAGCAGCGCGGAGAGCTGCGGGAGGCGCTGCACCTCTATCGCCGGGTGCTCGACCTCCAGCCGCAGCACGCCTGGGCCTGGTACCAGGTCGGCGCGCTCTACGAGCACTGGGGACAGGAGGGGCGCGCCGTGGACGCCTACTCCCAGTCCTTCCGGATCGACCCGCAGCTCGCCTTTCCGGAGGTCAATCCGCACGTCGTCGAGAACAAGCTGCTGACCCGGGCCATGCTCCGCGCCTATCAGGAAGGCACCACGGTCCCGCAGGCGCCGGCCATGTACGACGAGCCCGGGCGGATCGTGAGCCTCCTGGCGCCGCAGCCCAACGGCCAGCCGCAGCCGGCCATGGGCGAGGAGCAGGCCGGAAAGCCGCAACCGCAGCCCGGCCAGCAGCCCGCCGCCGCTCATCCCGGGCAGGCGGTTCCGGGAGCCGCGCCGAACGTGCTGCGCGAGAACGACCTCGAGCACCGCAACACCGGCCAGGCGACCGGCACGCAGGGCATCAGCCGCCCCGGCACCTCGCGCCCGATGGCCTCCCCCGGCCAGCGCACCCTGCGCACCTGGGAGCGCCCCGACCCCACCGTCGAGGAGCAGCCGGGCTACGAGGTCCCGCAGGAGGAGCAGCCCGGAATGGTCGTCACCCCGCCCCCCGGAGGCGTCTACTACCGCCCCGGCCTCGGCAGCACCAGCCGCCTTGACTTGAAGGTCCTCCCCGGCCGCGGACGCGAAGCGCGGGGGTGAGGACTCACTTCCCAGCCCCCTCTCCCACGCCCTCCCGGGAGAGGGGAGCCTCACTCAAGCTTTCCCCCGCCCAAAGACCCTCACCCCGACCCTCTCCCACCCGCACTCCCATCCGCCCGGGAGAGGGCGCCGCCGCCCAAAGACCTGAGCAGGAAGAGCTTGGGGGGCTTCCTCCTCTCCCGGGTGGGCGTGAGTGCGGATGGGAGAGGGGGCTAGGGGGTGAGGGTCTTTGGGCGGGTGGAGGCCCCCGTTACGATGACTTTGACGGAGCCCCGGTTCCCTAGCGGATCGCCCCTTCCTTCCCCGCGAGCCTCCGCAGCAGGCCGGTCTGGCCGGTGTGGTAGGCCTGGTGGAAGAAGACGACGGTGAGGAGCGAGCGGACGGTCTCGTCCGGATTGTTGGTGGGGCTGTGCGGCGCCGGCCGGTCCAGGACCTCCGGAGTGAGGGTCGCGAGACCAGCGCCGATGCGCCGGGTGGCCTCTTCGAAGCCGGCCAGGAGGTCCCGGAGCTCCAGGGCCTCGGCGGGGCCCTCGAGCGGCGGGGTGCCCCGGGCATACCGCTTCAGGGCGCCCTTCTCCATCACCGGCTGCTGGCCCAGCAGCGGGAGCGTGTCGTTATAGATACAGAGGAGATGACCCGCGACCCAGTTGAGGCAGTTCCCTCCGGGATGGGGTTGGATCAGGCTCTCCTCCTGGGTCACACCGGCGAGATTGAGCTGGAGAACCTTGTCGATCGCTCCGGCTTGAGAGCGGAAGACCTCGACCTCACGGACAGCTTCTGACGTGGCGGTAGTCATGGCTCGAACCTCCTTGTGCGAGGGTTGGTACGAAATCGGAACATCCCATTTCCGTAGATTAACCCGCCGCTCCTTCCTGATCCACATCAGCCCCGAAGGCCGGGACCTGGCGGAGCGCCTGAACCGGGTCCTCGAGAAGCTCGAGGAGGAGATCCGGCGGCGCCTGAGCCCTCGTGACCTGGAGGGCTTCCACGCCGTGATGAACGCCGTGGAAGAGGTCACGAGGGTGCGCCTGCGCGACCGTTGAGGTCGCAGAAGAGACAGGGACCGGCCCGGCGGCCCAAGGGTCCGGTACCCGGATTTCAATCCGGGGCGGGCGACTCCGGCGCTGGTTTCCTCGGGGCATGCGCCTGTACACTGTGGCCAGAGGCAGAGCGTCATGACACCTGATCTCCAAACACCCGGCAGCCTCACCCGCGAGGCGATCCTCCGCCGTCTGCGGGAGAGCTTTCCCGAGCTCAAGGCCGAGTTCGGAGTCCGGCAGATCGGTCTTTTCGGATCTTTCGCAAGCGACACGGCGAACGAAGCGAGCGATGTGGATCTGATCGTCGATTTCGAGCGGCCCATTGGCCTCGAGTTCGTCGAGCTGGTCGAGTACTTGGAGGCCCTGCTGGGGAGGAAGGTGGATGTCCTGACCTCGGCCGGCCTGCGGGGCATCCGGCTTCCTGCGGTTGCGCGGCGGATCGAAGAGAGCGTCATTCATGTCTAACCGCGCCGACCGCGACCTCCTCGGCGACATCTTGGAGGCACTACGGAGGGCACGGAGCTATACGGCAGGCCAGAGCTACGAGCAGTTTCTGGTGGATACAAAGACGCAGGATGCGGTCATCAGGACACTGGAGATCCTGGGGGAAGCAACGAAGAAGATCTCTCCAGCCCTGCGCGAGAGCCATCCAGACATCCCCTGGAAGGGCATGGCCGGAGTCCGGGACAAGTTGATCCACGACTATTTCGGCGTCAACCTCGATATCGTCTGGCAGATCGTCCGAGACCAACTCCCAGCGCTGGCGGAGAAGGTGGCGGCCGCTCTCGAGGACGAATCCGGGGGGCAGGCGCCCCCTCCAGACAAAGATTAGGCCGATTTGCGCCGTCCGCTCCGAGGTCCGGACCATCCGCTCCGCGGAACGGGCGCTCGCACCGCGGAGCGGGCGGCCCGCATCTCGGAGCGGGAGGCTCGCACCTCGGAGCGGACGGCTCGCACCCCGGAGCGGATGGCCTGTACCTCGGAGCGGACGGCCCGCTCCTTGAATCAGGGACTCGCACCGCGGAGCGGGTGGTCCGGACCTCGGAGCGGACGGCTCGGACCTCGGAACGGACGGTCCGTTCAGCTCTAAGCCCCACGGCAATCCGGCATAGAATGGTTCCTCGATAGGTCCGAGGGCGTTCGAATGCGCAAGACGGTTTATCTGGACAGCACCATTCCGAGCTATCTCTTCGATACGAGGACGAGCATCCGGGATCTCATCGAGATTACGAAGACCTGGTGGGCACAAGAGAGGCAAAATTTCCGGGTTGTGATCTCAGATGCGACGATCTTCGAGGTGGGGGATGGCAATCATCCCCACAAGGAGCGGATCATCCGGGAGTGTATTGCCGGCCTCGAAGTACTGCCTCCTCATGAACGGCTCGAGGAGATCGTCCGGACCTACATCGACAATCACCTCATGCCCGGAGGAGCGACGGGGGATGCGGTGCATCTTGCATACGCTTCCTTCTACAAGGCCGACTTCCTCATGACCTGGAACTGCAACCATCTCGCAAACGCCAACAAGAGGCAGCACATAGCGGTCATCAACACGCGATTGAGATTGTTCATCCCCGAGATTGTGACACCCATGGAGCTCTTCACGGAGACCGACGCATGATCACCAACGCCATCCTTGAAGATAAATGGAGAGTCCAGAGGGCCCTGGCGGAGCAGGCCGGCCAGGATCCCCACCGGTACATCGCCCTCGCCCACGCGAAGGCTCTTGAGACGCAGGAGCGTTATCAGGTTCAGTTCAGGTACGTCGAGATGGAAGAGCCTGCCATTCCGGCTTCTTCGAAGTGAGGAGGTGGCGATGAGCGGAGAGACGCAGCTTTCGGGTCCGGATCTGGCGCAAGGGATTTCACTCAGCGACTTGGAGGGCGGGCGGGTGCTTGGCCACAGCGGCGGCGAGCCGGTGCTCGTGGTGCGCCGCGGGAAGGAGATCTTCGCGATCGGCGCGCAGTGTACGCACTATGGGGGGCCGCTCGCGGAGGGGATCATCGTCAATCACACGGTGCGGTGCCCGTGGCACCACGCCTGCTTCAGCCTCCGCACCGGGGCCGCGGTGCGGGCTCCGGCGCTCAATCCGGTCGCGGTCTGGCGGGTGGAGCGCGAGGGGGACCGGGTCCGGGTGCGGGAGAAGAGCGAGCCTCCGGCGGTTCCGGCTCGATCGGGTCCGGACCCCGTGGTCATCGTCGGCGCGGGCGCGGCGGGCAACTGCGTGGCCGAGACCCTCCGGAACGAGGGGTTCGAAGGACGGATCGTCCTCCTCGCTCCCGAGGGAGAGGTGCCGTACGACCGGCCCAATCTCTCCAAGGACTACCTGGCGGGCAATGCCCCGGAGGAGTGGATCCCGCTCCATCCTCGCGAGTTTTACGACGAGCGCCGGATCGAGATGGTGACGGCCCGCGCGACCGCGATCGATCCGGCGGCGAAGAGCGTGGCTCTCGAGGACGGCGGCAGCCTCTCCTATGGCGCTCTCGTGCTGGCCACGGGCGCCGATCCGATCCACCTGCCGATTCCCGGGGCGGAGCTCCCGCACGTGCGGTATCTGCGGTCCCTCGCCGACAGCCGGGCGCTCGTCGAGAAGGCCAAGGAGGCGAAGCGGGCCGTGGTGGTGGGGGCGAGCTTCATCGGTCTCGAAGCTGCCGCTTCGCTTCGGGCGCGGGGCCTGGAGGTTACGGTCGTGGCTCCCGAGGAGCGGCCGCTCGAGCGCGTCCTGGGGCCCGAGCTCGGCGACTTCATCCGCTCTCTGCACGAGGAGCACGGCGTGGCCTTCCGCCTCGGCCGCAAGCCGGCGGAGGTCGCGGACAGGGAGATGCGCCTCGACGACGGGGCGATCCTGCCGGCGGACCTGGTGGTGTTCGGGGTCGGGGTGCGGCCGAACGTGGCTCTTGCCCAGGCGGCGGGGATCGAGGTCGACAACGGCGTGGTGGTCGACGAGCTGCTGCGGACGAGCGCTCCGAACGTCTGGGCCGCGGGGGACATCGCGCGTTGGCCGGACCCCTGGTCGGGCGAGCGCATCCGGGTCGAGCACTGGGTGGTGGCCGAGCGGCAGGGGCAGACGGTGGGGAGGAACCTCCTCGGGTACAACGAGCGCTTCGCTCCGGCGCCGTTTTTCTGGAGCCAGCACTACGACGTGGCGATCGCCTACGTGGGCCATGCGGCGAAGTGGGACGGCATCGAGGTGCGCGGCTCGATCGCCGACCGCAGCGCGATCGTCCTCTATCGCAAGGACGGGAAGATCGCCGCGGTCGCGAGCATCTTCCGCGACGTGGAGAGCCTGGAGGCCGAGCTCGCCATGGAGCGGGGGGACGCGGCGGCGCTGGAGAAGGCGGTGGCCGGGGGTGAGGGTAAGACCCCGGTGAGAGGTTTGTAAGAGATGTAAGGATCGGCCGGTTGCGGCCGGCTGAGGGGTGGGCGGGAGGTATCCTGGGAGCGTGCGCATGGGACGTCCGGAATGGGAACGCCTGCTGCTCCCCTTGACCGTGGTCTTTCTCACCGCCCTCCTGGTGGTGCTGGCGGTTCTGCAGTACCGCTGGATCGGCGAGATCGGCAAGGCGGAGCGCGACCGCTTGCGGGCGGGGTTGCAGGCGGCGGCGGACCGTGCCGGCGACGAGGTGGACCAGGAGATCACGCGCATCTGGCTCGCCTTCCAGCCGGGCTCGGCTGACGTCGCCGCCAACCGCCGTGAGAGCCTGGTGCGCCAGCTCGCCGCCTGGCGGCGGACCACGCAGACGCCGGGGCTCGTCGCGGCCGTGTTCGTGGCGGGGCGCGGCGCCGCTCCCGCGCTGGAACGCCTCGACGAGGCTTCCGGGCGGTTCATCCCGGTCTCCTGGCCCGACGATCTGAACGAGCTGCGGGCGTGGCTGCAGCGGACTCCCGCCGACCTCCACCGTCCTCTGGCTCCTCCCCCCGGACCGGGCATTGCCGGGGCTCCGGTGGTGATCGTCCCCTTCGCACGCCTGGAGCCCGGCGTCATCGGGTTCGATCACCGGCAGGTGACGATCCTCCGGCTCGACCGGCGGCGCCTGGTCCAGGAGCTGATCGCCGGGATCGTCGAGCGCCAGCTCGGCCTGTCCGGCCCCTCCGTGCTGCGGGTGGCGGTGCTGGCTCCCGGCGACCGGCCGGTCTGGCGCTCGGATCCTCGCCTGCCGGTGAGGGCGTATCTGCCCGCGGAGGTCGAGCGGCCGCTCGTCGGCCAGCGGGGGACTGCGCGGATGGGGACCCGCGGTACGCGGTCGGATCCTCCCGCTCCTCCTCCCGGGCGCCCGCCCGGCGACCTGCGGCGGGGGCCTCCCCTCCTCCTCACCGACGGGCCCTGGCGCCTCGTCATCCGTCCCGCGGCCGGCTCCCTCGACGCGGTGGTGGCGCGGGCGCGCGAGCGCAATCTGGCGGTGAGCGCCGGCGTGCTGGCGCTCCTTGCGGCGAGCTTCGCCGTCCTGGTGGTGGCGGCGCAGCGGGCGCGGCGCCTGGCCCGGCAGCGCATGGAGCTGGTGGCCGGCGTGACCCATGAGCTCAACACACCGCTCGCGGCCATCCGGTCGGCCGGGCAGAACCTGGCCGACGGCGTGGTGGCCGATGCGGAGCAGGTGCGGCGCTACGGCGCGCTGATCGAGCGGGAGGGGCAGCGCCTGTCGGCCCTGGTGGGGCAGGCGCTCAAGCTGGCGGGGATCGAATCGGGAGCACGCGTCTGGCGCCCCGAGCCGGCGCCGGTCGCCGAGGCGGTCGAGGAGAGCCTGGCCGACTGCCGCTGGCTGCTCGCCGAAAACGGTACGCAAGTAGAGACCGAGCTGCCCGCCGATCTGCCCGAGGTGCTCATCGACCGCGGCGCCCTGGGCCTGATCGTGCGCAATCTGGTCGACAATGCGGCGCGGCATGGCCGGGCGGGGAAATGGGTGGGGGTGAGCGCGCGCCTCGAGCCCGACGGCAGCCATGTCCTCCTGACCGTCGAGGACCGGGGTCCGGGTATCGCGCCGGAGGACCGGCCGCATCTGTTCGAGCCGTTCTACCGCGGCCGCAAGGTGGTGGGGAGCGCGATCCCCGGCAGCGGCCTCGGGCTGGACCTGGTCCGCCGGGCCGCCGCGGCCCATGGCGGGACGGTGTCGGTGGGACCCGGACCGGGCGGGCGCGGCGCGCGGTTCGCCGTCCGGCTCCCGGCGGCCATCGGGTCGCTGGCAGGGAGCGGAGGGGCCTGATGGACATGGAGACGCTGCCGAAGGAGCGGGAGGCCGGTGCGGCGGTGCGCCGGCGCATCTTTCTCGTCGAGGACGAGCCGAGCCTGGTCCTCACCCTGTCGGACCGCCTGATCGCCGAGGGGTACGAGGTGGAGACCGCGGGCGACGGCCTGTCGGCCCTGGCGCGGGCCACGACGGAGCCGTTCGACCTGATCGTCCTCGACGTCATGCTTCCCGGAGCGAGCGGCTTCGACGTCTGCCGCGACCTGCGCCAGCGCGGCATCCAGGTGCCGATCCTCATGCTCACCGCCCGCGCGCAGGTGGTGGACCGCGTGGTCGGCCTGAAGCTCGGGGCCGACGACTACCTCTCGAAGCCGTTCGAGATGATGGAGCTCCTGGCGCGCATCGAGGCGCTGCTGCGGCGGGCCCGCACCCCGCTGTCCGACGCTCTCGGCTCGTATGCGTTCGGCGACGTGGTGGTGGACTTCCGCCGCGCCGAGGTGGCGCGCGACGGACAGCCGCTGCCGCTCTCGGCGCTGGAGCTCAAGCTCCTGCGCTATCTGATCGAGAACCGCGGCAAGGTGATCTCCCGCGACGAGCTGCTCGACCGCGTCTGGGGGTATGACGCGGCCGCCCAGACGCGCACCGTCGACGTGCACGTGGCCTCGCTGCGGCAGAAGGTGGAGCCGGTCCCCTCGCGGCCGCGGTTCATCCTCACCGTGCACGGGCTCGGCTACAAGTTCGCCGGCTGAGCTCGTGTCTTACATTCCTTACAAAAACCTTGCGCCGCCTTGAAGACCTTGAGCGCCCGCACGACCTACTCTGGAGCCGTGGCTGCGACGAGCGGCCACGGTTTCAAAGGAGAAAGACCTTGAGCTTGAAGAAATCCATCGTTTCGGCTCTCACCATCGGCGCTCTCTGCGCGCTGTCGATCGTCCCTGTGGCGATGGCCCAGCCCGGCAGGATGCACGGTTCGATGCACGGCGGCCCCGGCGGTCCCATGGACGCGGACCGGCTGGCGACCTACCTGAGCCTCACCGAGGCGCAGAAGACCCAGGTGCAGCAGCTCCAGGAGAAGACCCGGCAGAGCATGGAGCCCCTGTTCCAGGAGCACAGGCAGCTCATGGACCAGGTCCAGACCGCGCTGGAGAACAACGCGGACGCGGCCACCGTGGGCGCCGCGGTGATCGCCGCCTATGAGCAGGGCAAGAAGATCCGTGCCGTGCACGACCAGCACGACGCCGAGCTGGAGGCGCTCCTCACGCCCGACCAGCTGACGCGCTGGCGCTCTCTGAAGGACGCCCGCAAGATGACCCACCCGCCGTTCCTCGGCTTCGGCGGACCCGACCACGACTCCGGCAACGACTGATCCTCGAAGCTCCTCTGTCCTCGGGAGAGGCGCAGCACGCTGCGCCTCTCCATTTTTTTCACGGCAGCGGCAGCAGCGGCGCCCAGTCCCACTCGGGCCTCTCTCCGCCGACCGGCGCCATCTCGTGTCGCGCGGTGAGCAGATCGAGGGGCTCCGCGTCCTGGCGCAGGCGATCGTGCTCCTCCCGATTTTTGCGCGCGAGGTCCGCCAGCTCCGGGGGGTGCGGCGGCTTCTGGAGACCGAGGTCGGCCAGCCGGTCGAAGGGGAGGAAACAGGCGTCTTCCGGATCGGCCAGGAGCCCGCGCTCGGCGGCGCTCCGGGCCAGGCCGCGGTGGAGGGGGGAGAGCCGGTCGAGCAGGGAGCGCCAGGCGTTGCGGAAGCGGCCGCGATAGCGGTCGTGTCCGGGGATCGGATGGGGTGCCAGCGCCCGCTGGACCTCCTCGGCGCGCTCCGGCATCGCGGCCCAGGACGGGGCGCAGGGGTCCGGAGGGCCGAAGAGCCGCAGATCGGCGCCGCGGCCGGTCCGCAATCTCCAGGCGGCCCGGCTGAGCACCGGCGGCGCCTCTTCGCCGGCGGCGCGCGCGGCCCGCCGGTTGAGCGCGGCGATCAGGTCCGCCAGCAGGGCGTCGCCCAGAGAGGGGAGCCGGCGCTCGAGCTCGCTGCGCAGCCGGCGCCAGAGCTGTTGCGGGGCTCCCTCCCCCCGCAGTCCCGACCCGCGGCCTCCCGGCGGCCGGAAGCGCAGGAGCCGCATGCGGTGGAATCCGACCACGGCGGCCAACCCCGAGGGCAACGCGGGCCGCTCGCCGATCCCGCCGGGCTCGATCAGGGCTCCGACCACGTCGCCTCCCCCGGGAGCGTCGGACAGGAGATGGCGGAGCTCCCGGGCATCGAGATAGAGCCGCTGCCGGACGGCGCGGAACGGCGAAGCCTCCGGCCGCGGCAACCCCAGATGATAGAGGGCGTAGCGGAGGCTCTCCGTCGCGGCGTGCTCCAGGAGGGTCGACCCGAGGGGGGTCAGGGGCGGCAACGGACCCGGAGTCAGCAGGGCACGGCTGAGGGTGGGCCGCGGTCCGGCGTCGGCTTGGACCATCGCCGCAACCCTACCACGAGGTCTCGGCTACAATACGCGGCAGCCAGTTTCCGGTCTTTCGGATCGCCATTTTGAGGAGGTGTGTATGAAGAGGAAGCATACGTGTATCGCTTTCCTGCTCCTGGCTGTGGTCCTGGCCGGGAGCGGCATCGTGCAGGCGCAGGACGACGGCCGTATCGCCGGCCACGTGAACCGACCGAACGGGACTCCAGTCCCCGGGGTCGCGGTCCGCGTGGAGCCGATCGGCCGGGAGGTCCTGACCGACGAGGCGGGCCACTATGAGATCGTCGTTCCGCCCGGGACCTACACCGTCACCTTCAGCCTGTCCGATCACCAGGCCACCGAGTCGGGGATCGACGTGACCGCCGGCGGCATCCGCACGCTGGACAAGTCGGTCGACTGGGACTTGAGCTTCGCCGAGGCCATCACGGTGACCTCGGTGTCGCGCCGGGAGGAGAGGATCACCGAGGCGCCGGCCTCCGTGTCGGTGATCCCGGAGTCGGAGATCGCGCAGAAAGCCCCCTCCGGGCAGGTTCCGAAGCTCCTCGAATTCACCCCGGGCGTCGACTTCGCGCAGAGCGGGCTCTACGACATCAACTTCAACACCCGCGGGTTCAACAGCTCGCTCAACCGGCGCATCCTGACGCTGATCGACGGCCGCGACCCGGCGGTGCCGTTCCTCGGCTCGCAGGAGTGGGCCGCGGTCTCCTTCCCGATGGACGAGCTGTCCAGCGTCGAGCTGGTGCGCGGCCCCGGCGCGGCTCTCTATGGCGCCAACGCCTTCAACGGCGTCCTCAACATGACGACCAAATCGCCGCGCGGCAGCGAAGGCGGCCAGGTCCGCCTGACCGGGGGCGATCCGAGCATGGTGCGCGGTGACTTCCGCTGGGCCGGCGGCTTCGGCGACGAGTTCTTCGTCAAGGCCGTGGGCGGCTACATGAAGAGCGACGACTTCTCCCGCTCGCGCAACGCCTCGGTCGAGTATTCCAGGTTCTGCACCTCGGCCGGCCAGACCAACTGCCTGCGCCGCGAGGTGGTGCCACTCCAGCTCGACGAGGACAAGATCGGCTTCGGTGGCCTGCGTTTCGACAAGTACTTCGGCGAAGCGCTCCTCACCGTCGAAGGGGGGACGGCGAATCTCGAGGGCCCCGTCTTCCAGACCGGGATCGGCCGTGTCCAGGTCACCGACGTGAAGCGTCCCTGGACGCGCCTGAACTTCAACACCCGGCATTTCAACTTCCTCTCCTACTACGACCAGCGGAAGGCCGAGGACCAGCTCGCCCTCGCCTCGGGCGCCCGCCTCTTCGAGGACTCCTCGAATCTGCACGGCGAGCTTCAGGGCAACGTCGGCTTCGCCGGCGCCAAGGGCTTCCTGGTCGGCGGCGTCTCCTACCACGAGCAGAAGATCGACACCGCCAACCGGCAGGGCGTCCAGACGCTCCTCAAGACCGGCGCGCGCGACGAGCACCAGGAGGCGGTGTTCAGCCAGGTCGACTACAGCTTCACCGAGAGCTTCAAAGCGGTGGTGGCCGCCCGCGTCGACGAGAGCACCCTCCACGACACCCAGTTCTCCCCCAAGGCGTCGCTGGTCTACGCCGTGACGCCGCGGCACACCCTGCGGCTCACCTACAACAAGGCGTTCCAGGTGCCGAACTACTCGGAGTTCTTCCTGCGCGTGCCGGCCGGCGCGCCGATCACCGCGTTCGCACCGCTCGAAAACGCCCTCGCGCCGCTCCTGGGCGGACGCAGCCTGGGATTGAAGAGCATTCCCATCCTCGCCCTGGGCAACGACCAGATGGACGTGGAGAAGATCACCAACTACGAGCTCGGCTACACGGGGATCTTGTCCGACAAAGCCTACCTGACCATCGATTACTACCAGGGCAAGGTGAAGAATTTCGTCACCGACCTCCTGCCGGGCGTCAACCCGCAGTACACCGGCTATGCTCCGCCCTCGTTCCTGCCGGCCTCGGTCCAGGCGCAGATCCTCGCCACCCTGCGCGGCGGTCTGGGCCCCGCCAACTTCTCCGGCCTGACCAACCTGAACGGCCAGCCCACCCTGGTGTTCTCCTACGCCAACGCCGGCAAGGTGGACACCCAGGGGGTGGACCTGGGCCTGAACTACTACATCACCGGCAGCTGGATCGCCGATTTCAGCTATTCCTGGTTCGACTTCGAGGTTAAGGAGAAGCAGCTCGGAGACCAGCTCCTCCCCAACGGCCCCGAGAACAAGCTGAGCGCCGGCCTCACCTACCATGGCGAGCGTTTCGGCGCCTCGGCCAAGTACCGCTGGGTGGATGCCTTCGACTGGGCTGCCGGCGTGTTCGTCGGCAGGGTTCCCTCGTACGACGTCGTGGACCTCGGGGCGAGCTACCGCGTCACGGAGAACGTCGAGCTCGGCCTGGACGTCAGCAATGCGCTGGACAGCAAGGACTTCCAGGCCTTCGGCGGCGACATCGTGCGGCGTCGCGCCCTGGGCCACATCGCGTTCCGCTGGTAGGGCTCTGCGGGGCGGCGCGTGCCGGTTTGACGCCGCGCCGCCCGCGGGTTACACTCTCCGGCGCGTTTTCGTCGGGGCGTAGCGCAGCCTGGTAGCGCACCTGCCTTGGGCGCAGGGGGTCCTCAGTTCAAATCTGGGCGCCCCGATTCCGACGGCGACCTGAGGTTCCGGATACTGACTGGGCCTCACACAACGGCTGCCTGTAGCTCAGCTGGATAGAGCGGCGGCCTTCTAAGC
>WNGB01000653.1_pt1 | contig 70506 bp, 61 predicted proteins | sample 5400681 | NCBI WGS metagenome assembly WNGB01 (sample SAMN13153367, study PRJNA577476) | soil metagenome | isolation source: 115 cm soil or saprolite under grassland replicate 2 | place: USA:California | collected 2016-06-15 | reverse complement strand
CCGCGCGGCCGAGCCGCGGATCGCCTCCCACGAGCCGCGCGCGAGTGAGGGTCTGGCGCTCCCACGGATCGGCCCACTCGCGGTAGTACTGGCCGAGCGCCTCGAGGCTCGAGGCGAATCCGCTGCCCTTGGAGCCCGGGCGCAGGCGCAGGTCCACGGGCACCACCACCCCCGCCGCCGTCACGTCAGCGAGGATCGAGGAGAGGAGCTCCACCGCCCGATCGTAGAACACATGAGCCTCCACGCGCTCGGCTCCGTCGGTGTCGCCGGCCCCGCCGTAGATCACGAAGAGGTCGAGGTCGGAGCCCGTCGAGAGCTCGCGCCCGCCGAACTTCCCCAAGCCGATGATACAGGCGTCCACCAGCCTCCCCCGCGCGTCGCGCGGCACGCCATGCGCCTCCGCCGTCTCCCCGAGGGCCATGAGCCACGCCGCGGCCAGCGCCGCCTCCGCCAGCTCCGTCATCTCGCGGGAGAAGCGCTCCGCATCCGTCACGCCCAGGAGCATGCGCCAGGTGATGGCCAGCTCCTCGGCCTGCTTGGCTCGTCTCAGGCGATCCATCCGCTCGGACACAGGCAGCCGCCGGCCCAACGCCGGCGCGAGGGCGTGCCGGAAATACCGCCGACGGCGGGGCGACGCGAACGTGAAGGGGTCGGCGAGGCCGTTCAGGAGCTCCGGCTGGGTCACGAGGAGCTGGGTCAGGAGCTCGCCGCGCGCACAGAGCCTGACGAGATTGGCGAGGAGATCCGGACGCTCGGCGAGCAGCGCGAGATAGGCCGTGCGCGGGCCGGCCGCGGCGAGGAAGCGCTCGAACTGGTTCAGCGCCTCGTCGGGATCGGGGCTCTGCCAGAGAGCCTCCAGGAGCACGGGAAACATGGCGTGGAGGGCGCGGCGCATCGGCTCCGCATAGGGCACGAGCGGGCGGCCCTCGAGGACGAGGCGGAGATTCTGGCGCGCGCGGTCCGGATCGGTGAAGCCCGTGGCCTTGAGCGCGGTGTAGGTCGGAATGCGCGGGGCGGCCTCTCGGGCCGCGGGCGGAGCGGCGAAGAACTCGGTGAAGGCGCGGTGGACGCCATGCGTGATGCGGCGGTACTCGGCCTCGAAGCGGCGGCGCGCCTCGACGGGCGGCCGCGTCGAGCCGAGCCGCCGCGCCAGTAGCCCGAGGGCCGCCGCGTCGTCCGGCAGGGTATGGGTCTGGAACTCGTCGAGGATCTGCAATCGGTGCTCGACGGTCCGGAGGAAAACCAGCGCCTCGCCGAGAAGGCGGCCGAGCGCCTGGGGCACGTAACCGCGATCGGTCAGGCGGAAGATGGCCCGCAGGCTGTTCCGCTCGCGCAGCCAGGGATCATCGCCCGAGTAGAGGAGCTGGAGCGCCTGCACGAGGAATTCGACCTCGCGGATGCCGCCCACGCCCAGCTTGACGTGACGGCGCTGCACGCCTTTGGCGCGGAGAGACTTGTCGATCTGCGCCTTCATGCCGCGCACCGCGGCCACGATGTCGGGATCCACGCCGGCGCGGAAGACGAAGGGGCGCACGAGGTCGAAGAAGCGCGCGGCCACGCCCGCGTCGCCCGCACAGAAGCGCGCCTTGATGAGGGCCTGCCGCTCCCACAGCTCGGCCCGCTCCTCGAGATAATCACCATAGCCGGCGAGGGACAGGACGACGCCGCCCATGCGCCCTTCGGGACGCAGGCGCAGGTCCACGCGGAACGCGTAGCCTTCGTCCGTCACGGATTCGAGAGCCTCCACGAGGGTGCGCGCCCCCGCCGCGAAATAGTCGCCGTTCGCGACGCTTCCCTCCTCGCCGCCCGAGGTGAGGCCGTCGTCGCCATAGACGAAGACGAGGTCGATGTCGGAGGAGTAGTTGAGCTCGTCGCCGCCGAGCTTGCCCATGCCGATGACCGCCAATCCCGTGGGCGTCCCGTCCTCCGCGCGCGGCTCTCCGTATCGCCGGCGCAGGTCCTCCTCCGTCCAGCGCCACGCCTCGGCCAGACAGACATCGGCCATGTGGGACAGCTCTTCCGTCGTCACCGTGAGGTCGGCGTCACCCAGGATGTCGCGGCTGGCGATGCGAAGGAGCTGACGGTACTTGAAGCGGCGCAGGGCATTCCAGCGCGCCTCCCGCCGGGTGAAGGCGCTCGCGCTCTGGGCGAGCCCCGCGGCAAGCTCGTCGGCGAGCCACTGCCGCATCGTGCCCGGCTCGAGGAGCCACGACAGGAGGGTGGGGCGGCGCCTCAGCGTATCGGCCAGGAACTGGCTGGTGCCGCCGACCCGGGCGAGGAGGTGCAGCGCGCCCGGGTGACCCCCGAGGAGCCGGAACAGGGCGGCCCGCTCGCCTTGCGCGGCGAGGCGCTCGAGATTGTTGAGCGCCATGTCGGGATCGGGCGCTTCCGACACTTCCTGCAGGAGCCGGGGGAGGAGCGGCGACAGGAGCTCGGCATCCCGCGGATCGGGGGTCATCGCGTGCAGGTTGGCGAGAGCCCGGCGCGGCTCGGCGAAGCCGAGGCGCTTCAGCTCCGCGAGCGCTTTGCGGTCGCTCGGCGCGGCGGTCAGGAGATTGGAGATCAGATGGCGGACTCGCCCTTTTCGCCGGTGCGGATGCGGATGGCCTCGCCCATAGGCAGCACGAAGACCTTGCCGTCGCCGATGGAGCCCGTGCGCGCGGCCGCGGCCACGGTGGCCACCACCTTGTCTACGAGGGAGTCGGGAACAACCACCTCGACCTTCACCTTGGGGAGGAAGTCGATGGTGTACTCCGAGCCCCGGTAGAGCTCGGTGTGGCCCTTCTGACGCCCGAAGCCGCGCACCTCCGTCACCGTCATGCCGATGATGCCGAGCTCCGTCAGCGCCTCTTTGACGTCGTCCAGCTTGAACGGCTTGATGATCGCTTCGATCTTCTTCATCGAGACCTCCGTGACGGCCTGGGGCTCGCGGGGCGGAGCGCCTTCTTGTAGAGAAGAGCGTACTCGCGGGCCGAGGCGTCCCACGAGAAATCTTCCGTCATGCCGTTTCTGACCAGCGCGCTCCACTGCTCCGGCCGGCGGAAGGCGGCCGCCGCGCGCTGGACCGCGTCGAGCATGGCGTCCGCCTCGAAGTCCTCGAAGAGGAAGCCCGTGCCGGCCCGGCGCGCGGCGTCGAACTCCTTGACGGTGTCGGCCAGCCCGCCCGTCCGTCGGACGATGGGCACCGTGCCATAGCGCAAAGCGATGAGCTGGCCCAGGCCGCACGGCTCGTAGCGGGAGGGCATGAGGAAGCAGTCGGCGCCCCCGTAGATACGGCTGGCCAGCGCCGTGTCGTAACCCAGGCGCACGGCGACCTTGCCGGGATACCGCTCCGCCTCCCGCATCCAAGCCTCTTCGAGATGCGCCTCCCCCGAGCCCAGCAGGGCGAAGTGGCAGCCCGCGTCGAGCATGGCGGGCAGGGCCTCGAGCACCAAGTCCAGACCCTTTTGCCCGGCGAGCCGCGTCACCATGGCGACAATCGGGCCGGGCGTCTCGTCCAGCTCCAACTCGCGACGGAGAGCCTCACGGCAGGCGGCCTTGCCCTCGAGCTCGTCGGCGGAATACGGACGCGCCAGCCCCGCGTCCTTGGCGGGGTTCCACTGCTCGTAGTCGATCCCGTTGATCACGCCGTGGAGATCGGCCGCGCGCTCCTCGAGCACGCCGTCCAGGCCATTGCCGAACTCGGGGGTCCGGATCTCCGCCGCGTAGGTGCGGCTCACCGTGGTGAGCATGTCCGAGAAGACCAGGCCGCCCTTGAGGAAGTTGATCTTGCCGTAGAACTCGATGCCGGCGGGGGTGAAGAGATCCCAGCCCAGCCCCGTCATGGCCATGTCGTAGTGCCAGAAGGCGCCCTGATAGGCGAGGTTGTGAATGGTGAGCACGGTGGCCATCGAGCGGAGGACGGGATGGTCGCGGTAGAGGGTGCGGAGGTACACCGGGATGAGACCGGTCTGCCAGTCGTTGGCGTGGATGATCTGCGGTCGCCAGACGTCGCCCAGCTCGATGACCGATTCGAGCGCGCCGCGACAGAAGAACACGAAGCGCTCGCAGTTGTCCCAGTAGTCGCCGTCCGCGGTGCCGTAGAGCCCGTCCCGATCGAAGTACTGGTCCTGGGCGAGGAAGTACACGGGGACGCCGCCCGTCTCCGTTTCCTGGAGGGCGCCCTCCACCATCCGGTCGCCGAGGGGCACCCTGAGCCGCGGGACGATGGTCTTGATGTCGGGGGCGTGAAGCTCGACCCCCCGGTAGCGCGGCATGAGGATGCGCACGTCGTGCCCGAGAGCGCGGAGGGCCCGCGGCAGCGCGCCCATGACGTCACCCAGCCCGCCCGTCTTGGCGAAAGGCGAGGCCTCGGAGGCGACGAGCAGAATGCGAAGACGCGGGGGCATGTCGCGATCCTCAGGAGTCTTCTTCGAGAATCGGGAAGACGAGCTGCGAGACATGCGAGGAGATGCGCTTGAGGTTGGTCAGCACGTCGAGGTGGATCTCGGAGGTCTCCAGCGACTCCGCGAGCCCCTGGCGCAGCCGCGCGAGGTGCGAGGCGCGCAACTCGCGCTCGCGCTGGCGTATGGCCGGGCGCTGATCGAGCACCTCCTGGGCGAGGGTCCGGTCGTTGGACGCGAAGCCCGCGATGCCGCGCTCGAGATTCTTGGAGATCATGCCGTGGAACTCGAGGAGCTCCGCCTCGCCCGCCTCGGAGAAGCGCCGGCCCTGGTAGAGCTTCTTGCGGGCCAGCTCCATTAGGTTCTTGTCGACGATGTCGCCGATGTTCTCGAGGTTGCCGATGAAGGAGATGAGGGCGATCTCCTTGCGGGTGAGATCGGGCGACATGGTCTCCTGTCCCAGGCGCGAGAGGAAGAGCTTGATCTCCCGCTCGAGATAGTCGAGCTGGTCATCGCGCCGCTCCACGTCCTCCAACAGCTCCTGGTTGTCCGTGCGCAACGCGGTCATGGCATCCCGCAGCATACCCTGCGCGACGTCGCCCATGCGGAGGGCCTCACGCGTGGCCTGCCCCAAGGCGAGGGCGGGCTGGTCGAGATAGCGGTCGTCCAGGTAACGCGTCTTGAAGGGGTGGTCGCCGCTCTTGATCTCCTCGGGCACGAGCATGGTGATGGCGCGCGCGGCGAGGGGGGCGAAGGGCAGGAACGCCGCGCTGATGGCGACGTTGAACAGCGTGTGCGCGTTCGCGATCTGGCGCGCCGCACTCTCGGCGGTGACGGAGAGGAAGGACGTGAGCTGATGAAGAAAGGGCAGGGCCACGATCACCCCGAGGACCTTGAAGGCGATGTGCGCCACCGCCACCCGGCGCGCATCCGCCGAGGAGCGCAGGCTGGCCGCCAGCGCCGTCGCGCACGTGCCGATGTTCGCCCCGAGAACCACGGGGATGGCGCCGTCCAGGGGCAGGAGTCCCTGCTGGGCGAGCGAGAGCATGAGACCGATAGTGGCCACGGACGAGGCCATGCCCGCACTGAAGATCGCCCCCACGAGAAGCCCCAGGCCGGGATTGCTCGACAGGGCCACCAGCACCTGGCGGGCCAGCGGACTGTCCGCGACCGGCGCCACCGTCTCCGTCATGACGCGCATGCCCAGGAATACGAGGCCGAACCCCAGCACCACCTGTCCCAGGCTCTTGGCGAGACCGCGACGAGCGAAGAACGTGAGGGCAAAGCCCGCGCCCACGAGGAGCAGGGCCAGCTCCTGGACCTTGAAAGCGAGAATCTGCACGGTGAAGGTCGTGCCGATGTCGGCGCCCAGGATGACGCCGAGCGACTGGCGGAAGGTCACGAGGCCGGCCGACACGAAGCCGATCAGCATCAGCGTGGTGGCGGACGAGGACTGGATCAGGGCGGTGACGAGGGCCCCCGAGCACACGGCGGACAGGCGATTGCGGGTCATGCTCGTGAGCAGGTGACGGAGATGGCCACCCGCGGCGCGCTGGAGCCCCTCCCCGCAAAGCTGCATGCCGTAGAGCAGCAGCGCCAGTCCGCCGAAGAGACCGAGGAGGACCACGGCTAGGGTCCGAGCCTCGAGGGGGCGAGCGGGCCGCCGGCGGCGAGGCCGGCCAGATGACGCGTGCTGTTGACCGAGCGCACGGTGGGCGGCGCGATCTCCGTGATCGATCCATTCGACAGGGTCAGTCGCCAGATCGACCCCAGGGGAAGTCCCAGGCAGAAGGCGAGGTAGGCGCTGATGACGCCGCCGTGGCACACGACGAGCGCCTCTTGGCCGTCGGGGTGGGCGGCCGCGATGTCCGACATGGCGCGCACCACCCGCAGCTGGACATCCGCGAGAGGCTCGGCGCCCGGGGGGAGGCAGGCGACGGGGTCGCGCACCCACTGGGTGTAGGGATCGCCCGGCAGCCTGCTGATCTCTTCGACCGTCTGCCCTTCCCAGTCGCCCAGCGACAGCTCGCGGAGCTCGTGCACCTGCGTCACGGAGAGGCCGAGGCCCTCCACGGCGATCTCCGCCGTGCGGCGCGCGCGCTCGAGCGGGCTCGTGTACACCGCGGTGACACGCCGATGGCGCAGGGCCTGCCCGAGGGCCGCGGCCTGGCGCTCGCCCAATTCGGACAGCGCGACATCCTGGACACCCTGAAAGCGCCTCACGGCATTCGACACCGATTGGCCGTGACGCGCGAGGAGAAGACGGCTCATCGCGCCGCCGACGCGGCCTTGTGCGCCGATCGCAGACGTTCGATGGTCTCGGGTCTGCCCAGAATCGCCGCGACCTGGAAGACGGGGGGGCTGGCCGCCTTGCCGGTGAGAGCGATCCGGGTCAGCTGCGCGAGGTCGACGAGCTTGAGACCCATCTCGACCGCCAGCCCTCGATACAGCCCCTCGAGGCTCTCGGTATCGAAGGCCTCCTGGACCTCGATGCGCTTGATCAGGGCGGCATAGCGTGCCGGCGCCTCGGGGCCCCAGAACCTGGCGGTCGCCTGCGGATCGTAGGCCGCGGGCGCCCGGAAGTAGAAGGCGGCCTGCTCGACCATTTCTACGAGCGTGTGGGAGCGCTCCTTGAGGCTCTCCGCGATCCGCGCCAGGCGCGCGGCGTCCGTGGTCGCCGGGTATCCCGCCCGCTCGATGAAGGGGGGCAGCAAGGCGGCCAGACGCTGGGCCGGCGAGGCCTTGATCCACTCGAGCGAGAGCCAGAGGAGCTTGTCCCGGTCGAAGACGGCGCCGGCCCTGCCCACGTGCTCCAGGTCGAAGTGCTCCGCGATCTCCGCCGGCGAGAAGATCTCCTGGTCACCGTGCGACCAGCCGAGGCGGGCCAGATAGTTGACGAGGGTCTCCGGCAGGATGCCCTGGTCGCGGAACTCCTCGACGGTGGTGGCGCCGTGGCGCTTGGACATCTTGCTCCGGTCGGCGGCCAGAATCATGGGCATGTGCGCGAAGATGGGCGTGGCGTAGGCCAGCGCCTCGTAGCACACGATCTGCTTCGGTGTATTGCTCAGGTGGTCGTTGCCGCGGATCACATGGGTGATCTTCATGGTCACGTCGTCGACGACCACGCAGAAGTTGTAGGTCGGGGTGCCGTCCGTTCGCACGAGGATCCAGTCGTCCAGGGTGGTGTTGTCGAAGCGGACCGTGCCGAGGATGGCGTCCTCGACCACGGTCTGCCCGTCCGCCGGTACCTTGAGGCGGAGGGCGTGGGGCTCCGAGGCGGGCACGTTGGCGTCGCGGCACGTGCCCGGGTACCGGAACTGCTCCTTGCGGGATTTGGCGATCTCGCGCAGGGCGTCGAGCGTCTCCGGCGTGCAGCGGCAGCGGTACGCGCGCCCCTCCGCCACGAGCCGCTCCGCGTGCGCCCGGTAGATCTCGAAGCGCTCGGTCTGGCGATAGCCGGGCGTGGGCGGGCCCTCGTCCCAGTCGAGGCCGAGCCAGCGCATCGCCGCCGCGATCTGGTCGATGTGAGCGTTGGTGGAGCGCGAGCTGTCCGTGTCCTCGATGCGGAGGATGAACACGCCCTTGTGACGCCGCGCGAAGGCCCAGTTGAACAGCGCGGTACGCGCGCTGCCCACGTGAAAAGATCCCGTGGGGCTGGGAGCAAAGCGAACTCGTACAGTCTCAGGCATGTCCATTTATTCTACTCCGATGCCCCAGCGTGGGGCCCACGTCGACGGTAGCTCCTCGTCGCCGCATGGTCTACGCCGGGCGGGTTGGGGGTTCCTCCCCGCAGACCACGCCGAGTCGCATTCCGCGTGGCCACTCTGGCCCGCCACGAGATTCTGGTTCGAGGCTTCGAAGAATCTCCCCAGAAGATACGGGTCTGCGGGGAGGAACCCCCAACCCACCCGGCTCTCCGCGTGGCCCATCGGGAATCACAACCTTGACAAACAGAGTCAGCAGCCAGTGGCCACAGCGTGGAGGGCGGGGCTGGGGGGCTTCCCTCCCTGGACCCGTATCTTCTGGGGAGATTCTTCGAAGCGAAAAAGCGAACTCTCGTGGCGGGCTAGAGTGGCCACGGCGAATGCGGCTCGGCGTGGTCCAGGGAGGGAAGCCCCCCAGCCCCGCCCGTTGCATAGCGCTAGAAGCGCACGCGCCGCATGACGGCGCGAGGGAGCAGGCGGATCGCCGCCATGACGAAGCGCCAGATAGGGGGCGCGTACACCACGGGCGTTCCGCGATCGATGGCGCGGAGGACGACTCGAGCCACCGCGTCGGGCTCGCCCGCGAAAGGAGGCACGGGCAACCCCGCCGTCATCGCCGTCTTCACGAAGCCCGGCCGCGCGCACACCACGCGCACGCCACGGTCGCCGTACGCGAGCCCCAGGCCGTCGAGAAAGGCCGACAGTCCCGCCTTGGAGGCACCATAGAGGAAGTTGCTCCGCCGCGGCCGGTCGCCGGCCACCGAGCTGAACGCGCAGATCGTGCCGCCACCACGCGCGGCGAGGCGCTCGGCCGTCTGCTGGCAGAGGACGGCCGTGGCCGTGAAGTTGACGTCGAGGAGGCGGCGGAGGCGCACCGGATCCCGCTCCAGCTCCTCCTGCCCCGCGAAATCACCGGCCGTCACCACGAGGGTATCCACGCCTCCCACCGCCCCGTCCGCCGCATCGAGGGCCGCGGCGAAGCCGGCCGGGTCGCCCAGATCCAGGTGCGCCGTGACCACGGGCCCGCGCGCCCCGCGAGCCGTGAGGTCGCGGGCCGACATCGCGAGCTCCGCCCCGTCGCGGCCGAGCAGGACCACGGCGTCCCCGCGCGCGGCGAGCAGGCGGGCAAGCGCCCGCCCCATGCCCCGGGTGCCGCCGACCACCGCCACCTTCACGCGCGATCTCCCAGCACGCGCACCGATTGGGCGGAGCGGAATCGCCGCTCCGGATCCCACGTGTCGCGGATCCGGCGCCACTCGCCGAGCCGGGGCACCATGCGGGCGAAATCCTCGGCGCGCGTCACGGCGTCCTTGGCGAGATAGACGCGGCCGCCCGCGGCGATCACCACGGCATTCAGCTCGTGGACGAGCGCTTCCGTGGCCGGACCGCGGTATGGCAGGTCGAGGGCGAGGGTGGTGCCTTCGAGCGGAAACGACAGATACGCCTCGGATTCCCGCCCGCAGTCCTTGATGACGGCGAGAAAGGACGCCGCGCCGGCCGCGGCAAGCCGCTCGAGGAGCTCGGCCACCGCCGCGCCCGCCGCGCGCGGGACCACGCACTGGTACTGGAGAAAGCCGCGGCGGCCATAGAGGCGGTTCCACTCGCCGATCGCGTCGAGGGGATAGAAGAAGGCCTGGTACGGTACGGTGCGCGCCGAGCCACCCGGGCGCCGCGCGTGCATCCGGTAGTAGGCGGTGTTGAACGCGCGCATGAGCGCCGGACTCAGGAGCCGCTCGGGAGCGTTCACCGGCACGGTCAAGCGCCGCGGCTCGGGCGGCGGCCCAGGGGGTGCCTCTCCTCGCGCGGCGTGGCGCCCACGCATGAGGATGCCGCGTCCGAGGGCGGCGCCACGAGCGAGGCAGTCGATCCAGCCCACGGTGTACGGCCAGTCCTGGGCGGCGTCGCGAAGGCCATCCAGCATGGTGGCGAGGCCCGCCATGGGCGCGGTGTCCACGACCATCCATCCGCTCTCGATCGGTTGGAGCCGGAAGGTCACTTCGGTGATGAGCCCCGTCAGTCCCATGCCCCCGACCGTGGCGAGAAAAAGCTCGCGCTCGCGATGTGGACCGCACTCCACCGCGCGGCCGTCGGCGACCTGGACGACCAGCCTGTCCACGAACGAGCCGAAAGAGCCGACGCGGTGGTGGTTCTTGCCGTGCACGTCGCACGCGACGCAGCCGCCGACCGTGACGAACCTGGTTCCCGGCGTGACGGGGGGAAACCAGCCACGCGGCAGAAAGACCCGCACGATCTCCTCGAGGGCAAGCCCGGCCTCGCACGTGAGAGTGCCTGAGCCCGCGTCGAAGGTCAGCACCCGGTCGGCGCGCACCGTTTCGAGCACGCGCGCCCCCGACGCGGCAGGCACCGCCGCGTCGCCATAGGAGCGGCCGAGCCCGCGCGGCAGGACGGGGCGGCCATCCGCGGGGAGCCGGAGCCGCTCGGGTCGCGCCACCGCGCCCAGGGTGACGGGGTGGCGTCCCCAGCCCGAGACCGGCTCGATGCTCAGCCCGCCCATCGCGAGCCATAGATGATGGCGAAGGTCGCGAGCATCCACAGGAGCGTGTCGAAGAGCAGGGCTCGATCGCTGACGAGGAGATCCGACGGGTTGCCCCCGAGATCGCGCCGATAGAGGAGATAGAGGTAGCGGAAGATGCCGTAGAGGACGAAGGGCAAGGTCAGGGGCAGGAGGCGCGTGTGGAACTTGGCCACGGTCTCCGGCGACATCGTGTAGAGCGCGTACGCGGTCACCGTGGAGGCCGTGACCACCGAGATCATCTGGTCGAGGAAACTCTCGCTGTATTCCGCGAGAATGGGCCGGTGCGCCGCGGCGTCGCGGGCAAGGGAGCGGTACTCGTGTCGCCGCTTCCCCAGGGCGAGGAAGAGGGCGATGAGGATCGTGCAGATGAGGAGCCACCCGGAGATCTCCGCCTCCACCGCCACCGCGCCCGCCACCGCGCGCAGCACGAAGCCGGCGGCCACCGTGAGCACGTCGAGGATGACCATGTGCTTGAGCCAGAGCGAGTACGCGGTGAGCAGGACACCGTAGCCCAGGGCCACGAGGCCGAAGGAGACGCCGATCCGGAAGGCGGCGGCGAGACAGCCCAGGAGGAGGAGCACGCCGAACACCACCGCGGTGGGCTGCGACAGAGTGCCCGAGGCGATGGGTCGGAGACGCTTGGAGGGGTGGAGACGGTCCCGCTCGGCGTCCATCACGTCGTTGAAGAGGTAGATCGCTCCGCTCAGGCCGCAGAAGATGACGAAGGCGCCGAGGGCGGTCCAGGCGAGCGGGGTGAGCATCTGCTGGGAGAAGATGACACCGGCGAAGACGAAGAGATTCTTGACCCACTGGCGCGGGCGGAGCGAGGCGAGGAGAGCCAGGGCCGGGCCCACGCCGCCGCCCCTTACAACCGGATCACATGCGGCTGGGCGCCGAGCGGCCCCGTGAGGTTGCGCATGTCGAGCACGAGCCGCGCCTCGCGGACGAGCCGCCCCGCATCGAACTCGCCATGGGCGGTGAGCACCGCCACGAGATCATAGGCGGGCAGATCGGCGGTCGCCCACGCTACCGCGTGGAGCCGGCGGCCCGCCACGTTCAGGCCCGGCACATGCGGGTCGGCGTACTCCACGCGGGCCCCGCGCGAGAGGAGCGCGTCGATGATCTCGATGGCGGGCGAGTCCCGCACGTCCCCCACCCCCGGCTTGTAGGCGACGCCGAGGACGAGGATGCGCGAGCCGCGGATGGGCTTGCCGTGATCGTTGAGGGCATCGGCGGCGAGCTGCACGGTGTAGGCGGGCATGCCGCCGTTGATCTCGTCGGCGAAGGCGATGAAGCGCGCGTCGTAGCCCTTCATGCGGGCGCGCCACGCGAGGTAGTACGGATCGCTGGGCAGGCAGTGACCGCCGATGCCGGGGCCCGGATAGAACGGCATGAAGCCGAAGGGCTTGGTGGCCGCCGCGTCGATGATCTCCCACACGGACAGGTCGAGGCGCCGGCACATGATGGCGAGCTCGTTGACGAGCGCGATGTTGACGCTGCGGAAGATGTTCTCGAAGAGCTTGACGAGCTCGGCGGCCTGGGGGGAGGTCACGGGCACCACGCGTCCGACCACGAGCCCGTAGAGGGCGCACGCGAGCCGTAGAGGGCGCACGCGAGCTCCCGGCACGCGGGCGTGATTCCACCCACGATCTTCGGGATGCTCTCGAGCCGCCACGTGCGGTTGCCCGGGTCGATGCGCTCGGGGGAGAAGGCGAGGAAGAACTGCTCTCCCACCGTGAGCCCGCAGGCGGCGAAGCGGGGCAGGAGCACCTCCTCCGTCGTGCCCGGATAGGTGGTGGACTCGAGCACCACGAGCTGGCCGGGGCGCAGGATCCTCGCCACCTCGTCGGCCGCGGCCACGATGTGGGAGATGTCCGGCTCCTTGGATTTCCCCAGCGGCGTGGGCACGCAGATGATCATGGCATCCGCCGCGGCGAGGGCGGCGATCTCGCGGGTGACGGTCAGACGTCCCGTCCGGACGAGCGGGGCGAGCTCGTCGCTCGGTACGTCCTCGACCGGGCTCTGGCCGCGACCGATGCGCTCGATCCGGGCGTCATCGGCATCGACGCCGATGACGGGCACTCCGGCCTTCGCGAAAGCCACGGCGAGGGGGAGGCCGACATAGCCGAGGCCGACCACACCCACGGTGGCGTCGTGGCGCTCGAGCCGCTGCCGGAGCTCGGTCGCCGCGGGGCCGGTCACGCGAGCCTCTGGAGGGCGGCCCTCAGCGCGGCGGCCACGCTCCGGATCTCCTCCGGGTCGAGCTCGGGGAAGCACGGCAGCGAGAGGACTTCGGAGGCGGCGCGGGTCGCATAGGGGAAGGCGCGGGCGGGGTCCGGCATGGCGAACATGGGCTGGGCGGGAATGGGAATCGGATAGTGCACGGCGGTGCCGATCCCCGCTTCCGTGAGCGCAGCCACGAGGGCATCGCGCTTGGCCGCGCGCACCGTGAACTGGTGGTAGATGTGACGCGCCGGCGGCGCTTCCTCGGCGAGGACGAGCGGCACGTCCCGGAGCAGCTCGCGGTAGCGGGCGGCGATGGACCGGCGCGTCTCGTTCCAAGCGGGCAGATGGCGGAGCTTGACGCGCAGAAGCGCGGCCTGCAGCTCGTCGAGCCGGCTCGAGTAGCCCAGCTCCACGTGCTCGTACTTCCGGGGGGAGCCGTGATCGCGCAGGCGCCTCATCGCCTGGGCGACATCGTCGCGGGACGTCAGCACCATGCCGCCGTCGCCGCAGCCTCCCAGGTTCTTCGTCGGATAGAAGGAGAGGATGGCCACGTCGCTCCACGACCCGGCGGGCCGGCCCGCATAGGTCGCCCCCACCGCCTGCGCCGCGTCTTCCACGACGGCGATACCGCGGGCACGCGCGATGCCGCTGATGGCGTCCATGGCTGCGGGCTGGCCGTAGAGGTGCACGGCCACGATGGCCCGGGTCCGCGACGTCACCGCCTTTTCGACGAGGGCGGGATCGAGGTTGTACGTCGAGGGGACGATGTCGACGAAGACCGGGCGGGCGCCGACCATGAGCGCCGCGCTCGCCGAGGCCACGAACGAGAAGGCCGAGGTGATCACTTCGTCACCCGGCTGGACCCCCACCGCCTTCAGAGCGAGGACGAGGGCGTCGGTGCCGGAATTCACGCCGATGCCGTGGGTGACACCGCAGAGCGCGGCCAGCTCCGCCTCGAGGGCCGCCACCTCGGGGCCAAGAATGAAGCGGCAGGAGGCGAGCACCCGGGCGGCGGCCGCCTCGAGGTCTCCGCGGAGGGCGGCGTGCTGCCGCTTGAGGTCGATCTGCGGGATCAGAAGCCCAGCCCTCGTGCGGCCGTGGCCGCCTGACCCACTCCCAGGAGATTGATGGAAACCCGGAACTCGTTGTCCTGGCCGTAGCGGTAGATGTACTCGCCCAGGATCGCCCAGCAATCGAGATGGATGTCGACGCCTCCCCTGACTTCCGTGGCCCGCCCCGCCGTCACGTCCCAGGCGCTGCTCGTCTTCGCGTCCACGAAGCGCGAGATCCGCGCCGTGGCCGCCGTCTGGATGAAGCGAAAGCTCTGCTGCTCGTTGAAGCGCGGCCCCACGCTGGCCGAGAAATCATTGAAGAGGACGCTGAACGCTCCGTTCGCGTCCCGCAGGCCAAGATTGTAGACATTGTACCGGGCATTCGCGCTGATGCGGAAGTGCTCGTTGGGCTGCACCATCGCCTCGCCCATCAGATCCTTGAACGGCTCGGACACTGGGAGGAAGTTGTAGGTCTGGCTCAGGGTGACGCGGGCCAGCTCCCAGCGCACCGCCTCTTCGTTTGCTCCCGACGTGGTGCGGGCGTTGAGCCGATTGGTGATCGAGTACGTGACTTCGTTCGCCTTGTTGACGGCGTCGATGCCCGTGCGCGCCTCGTAGCCGGGATCGATCCCCGTGGTGGGGCCTCCCCCCGGCTCGAACTGCGGATTGGCCTTCTGGTTGATCCCCCGGATCTCGATGAAGTTGGCGCGGGGCTCGATGACGTGTTGGAGGGCCGCGATGCTTCCCGAGCCGGACAGATTGTAGACGCGCGAGGCCCGCGTCTCGAGGAGCACGCCGCCCTCTATTTGCTGCCGGAGGCGGAGGGTACTCCTGGTGTCCTCGATGCTCACGGGATCGCTGAGGATGGCGGGGCCGTTCGAGATCGACTGCCCCACCACCTCCCGGTTGTACAGGGTGAGACGGCCGCCCGCATACGGGGTCATGGTGAACAGCCCCCCCACGGGGATGGGCAGATAGAACCGCGGGTGGAAGTCGGTGCGGATGCCCGCGGTCCCGATCTCCCGGATGAAGTTGGTGAAGGAGGCCTGCCCTTCGTAGAGGAGCCCGGGCACCCCCGGCAGAGGCTGGCGCACGCTCGTCAGCTTCAGCTCGGGCGCGCGCTGGAGCTCCACGGCGCGGGGCGAGGTCAGATCCTGGTACCAGTAGATGCGCCCGACGAAGTTGACCGTCTCCCAGCGCTGGGTGACGAAGACGTTGTTATCAGCGCGCTGACGGACCCGGTCGGCCGTGGTGTAGGCGTAGGTCTTGTAGATGCTGTCGTCGGAGGTGACGTTGGCGTCGACCTTGACCGAGAGACTCGGCGTCGCCTGCCAGGAGTGCTGGAACTTGAGGTAGCCCCGGTTCTCCGGAATTCCCTGGGACGCGCGGGTATCGAGAAAGCTCTCGTTCACCCCGAAGGCGGTGAGCTGGCCCGCGGCGTCCTGGGAGAGGCTGTAGCGGTACTCGACGTCCGCGCCGATACCGCGCCTGGTGTAGACATCCATGGCCACCGTCATCCGAACTCGGGGAAGAGAAAGCCCGACTGACGCTCGCGCCGGAGGGCCGCGGCGAAGAACGGCACGTAGGGGATGACGGGCACGCCCTTGACGAGGAAGGAGGTGTCGCTGGCCGAGATGGAGGACTCCAGGTCGGCTTCGGCCGACCCCATCTTGAACGACCAGTCGGGGTTGTCTCCTTCGCAGGTGGTGAAGAGCCCCTGCCGGATGCTATAGACGCTGTCGCCCAGCTTGTCCATGCGGTCGGCGGACAGGCGGTAGTAGGGGGGCACGAAGGTGGAGCCCTTGTAGACGACCCCGGTCCCCGTATTGAGGTTGAAGTCGATGCGCTCTCCCACCAGGCGGTCCTGGCCGTCGAAGAAGACCGCCTTGCCTTGGGCGATGGCTTCGCCGGTCGCCCGATTGAGCTCTACGCGATCGGCCACGAGGCGGTTGCTCCCGCGCGTGATCTCGACATTGCCCGTGGCCAGGAAGAGATCGGAGGCGCCCCCCACCTGCTGAATACGATCGGCGACCACACTGGTCTCACCGCCAGGCCCTGGGATGGTCACAGGCGCCTGTGGCGCCTGCGCCGCCGAGAGCCCAGGAAGGCCACACAAGCCGGCAGCAAGGAAGGCGGCAGAGCCCGAGCGAATCAGGCGGCTACGCAGACAGAGAGAGGGCGCCAATTTCAGGGACACAGGGACATATGGTATCAGCCGGGTGCGACGCCGCGACTAAAAATATCTGTATTTTCAGTGGCTTGGGCGAGGATCTCCCCCACGAGAAACAGAGAGCCCGCGATACAAACGGTAGTGGTCTGGGGATCGGCAACGGCCATCCGTAGGGCTTCCCCGGGAGAAGGGGCCGTTCCGACGGGGATACCCTGACCCACGGAGAGGCGGCGGGCGACGGCGGCCAGCGACTCGGCCGAGGCCGATCGGGGATGGTCGGCCGCGACGAAGATGACCCGTCCGGCCAAAGGCAGGAGAGCGTCGAGGATGCCCGCCTTGTCCTTGTCCTCCGACGTGCCGATGACGAACGTCACCCGCTGGCTCGGGAAATAGGACTCCAGCGAGGCGGCGAGGGCCCGGGCGCCTGCTGGATTGTGCGCTCCGTCCACGATCACGGGAGGAGCGTGCCGGATCAGCTGGAAGCGGCCGGGCCAGTGCACCGTGCCGAGACCGCGGCGAATCGCGCCATCGTCGGTGCCGAGCACGCGGGCGGCCGTCGCGGCCAGCAGCGCGTTGCCCGGCTGGAAAACGCCGAGGAGCGCGCAGCGGACATCATCGATCCTCCATCCGGGACCTTCGAGGTCGAGCCACTGACCGTCCAGCGAGGCGCGCCGCACACGCACACGGAGATCGCGACCTTCGACGAGGAGGGGGACGCCAGCCTCGGCGGCCCGGCGCGTGAGAACGGCGTCGGCGGCTGGCTCCTGGCGGGCGGAGATCGCCACGCCGCTCCGGATGATCGCCGCCTTCTCTCCCGCGATGGCCTCGAGCGTCGTGCCGAGATAGGCCTGATGATCGTAGTCGATGCTCGTGATCACCTCGACGGCGGGGCGTCCCACCGTGGTGGAGTCGAGCCGTCCGCCCAGCCCCACCTCGAGCACCGCCACTTCCACTCCCTCGCGCGCGAAGTGGTCCAAGGCGAGGGCGGTCAGCGCCTCGAACATGGTGGCATCGAGCCTGGCGATCAGGGTGCCCAAGGCCTCCACGCCGTCGACCACATCGGCCTCGGGAATGGGCCGGCCGGCCACTTGTATCCGCTCGCGGAGATCCACGAGGTGGGGGGAGCTGTAGAGACCCACGCGGCGGCCGGTGGCCTGGACGATCGCCGCGAGCATGGCGGACACCGAGCCCTTGCCGTTGGTGCCCGCGATCTGCGCGAGGGTCATCGAGCGCTCTGGGCTGCCGATGTCGGCGAGCAGCGCCTCGATGCGGTCGAGGCCGGGACGCATGCCGGCCATCTCGCCGCCCCGCAGCCCGGTGATTCGGGCCACGGCCTCGCGATAGGTCATGGAGCCTGGTGTGGACGACCCGAGAAGAAGGCGACGATGCGGCGAAGCGTCTCTCGGAGCTCGCGCCGCTCGACGACCATGTCGAGCTGTCCGTGCTCGAGGAGGAATTCCGAGCGCTGGAACCCCTCAGGCAACGGCTGGCGGATGGTCTCCGCGATGACTCGGGGCCCCGCGAAGCCGATGAGGGCCCGTGGTTCGGCCAGAATCAGGTCACCCAGCATGGCGAAGCTCGCCGTGACGCCGCCCGTGGTCGGATCGGTGAGAAGCGAGATGAAGGGCAGCCGCTCGTCGGCCAGCCGCTTGAGAGCGGCGGACGTCTTCGCCATCTGCATGAGGGAGAGAATGCCCTCCTGCATGCGCGCTCCCCCCGAGGCGGAGACGATGAGCAACGGCAGGCGCTTCTGGATGGCCAGCTCGATGGCCCGCGTGACCTTCTCGCCCACGACCGAGGCCATGCTGCCGCCGAGGAACGCGAACTCGAAGACGGCGAGGGCCACGGGATGGCCGCCGATGCGCCCCACGCCCGTGAGCACCGCTTCCTCGAGGCCGGTCTTGCTGCGCGCGGCCTTGACGCGATCCGTGTATCGCTTGGTGTCCTTGAAGCCGAGGGGATCCTTGGAGGTGAGCCCGGACTCGCGTTCCTCGAAGGAGCCTTCGTCCACGATGGAGGCGATGCGCTCGCGCGCGCTGATCCGGAAGGGATAGCGGCACTTGGGGCAGACACGCCCCGCCCGATCGACCTCGGCGCGGTAGACGATCTCCTTGCAGGAGTCGCACTTGACCCAGAGACCTTCGGCGATATTGACCTTCTTGGGCCGGTCCTCCCCTTCCCCTTCTCCCTTGCCCTTCCAGAACCACGCGGTCATGCGCTAGGCCACCGTCCCCGACCGGGCGAGGCGGAGCGGCTCCTTGAGCGAGGCGATGAAATCGCCCACCCGGGTCACGAGCTCCGAAGAGCTGGCATGCTGCTCGACGAGCTGGACGATGGCCGATCCCACGATGACGCCGTCGGCGACCTCGCCCACCGCCTGGGCCTGGGCGGGCGTGCCGATGCCGAAGCCGACGCAAACGGGCTTGGTGGTGATCCCGCGCAGGGTGCGCAGGTGCTGGGTCAGCTCCGCGGGCAGCTCGGAGCGGGCGCCCGTCACCCCGGTGAGCGACACCATGTAGAGGAAGCCGCTGCTCGCCCTCGCGATCTTGCGCATGCGCTCGGGGGTGGAGGTCGGCGCGACCAGGTGAATGAGGTCGAGCCCCGCCGGCTCGGTGAGCGAGCGCAGCGGACCAGACTCCTCGGGCGGCAGGTCCGCCACGATGACACCGTCCACCCCGCATTCCACCGCGGTGAGACAGAAGGCCTTGAGGCCGAAGGCGAGGAGCGGGTTGTAGTAGGTGAGGAAGACGAGGGGCACGGCGCTCTCCCCGCGCAGCTCGCGCGCGAGCTCGAGCACGCGAGGCAAGGTCACGCCGGCCGCGAGCGCCCGTTGCGTCGCGCGCTGGATGACGGGCCCGTCGGCGAGCGGATCCGAGAACGGCACGCCCAGCTCGACGATGTCGGCCCCGCGTCGCCCGGCCTCCAGCACGAGCTTGCCCGTGTCGGCGAGCGAGGGGTCGCCCGCCGTGAAGTACGGGACGAGGGCGCGCTCGCCCCGCTGCCGAAGCTCCGCGAAGGTGGCGGCGAGGCGTCCGGGGGCCGTCAACGCCGGCCTCCAACTCCGACGGTTGCCGCCGGGCTACCACGGCCGTTTCCGGATGCCAAGGCGGTCTCGACCGTGTGCACGTCCTTGTCTCCCCGCCCGGACAGGCCCACCACGATGCTCCGGCTCTTCGGCATGGCCGGCGCGTTGCGCAACACCCAGGCCACGGCGTGAGCGGACTCGAGCGCGGGCATGATGCCTTCGAGCCTGGTCAGGGTCTGGAAGGCGGCGAGCGCTTCCGTGTCCGTCACCGATTCGTATTCGAATCGTCCCCGCTCCTTGTAGTACGCGTGCTCGGGTCCGGAACCGGGATAGTCGAGTCCCGCGGAGATCGAATGCGCCTCGGCGATCTGCCCGTCGTCGTTCTGGAGCACGTAGCTCATGCTGCCGTGGAGCACCCCGACCGCCCCCGCTCCGAGGGACGCCCCGTGGCGACCGGTGGAGACGCCGTGGCCGCCCGGCTCGACGCCCACGATCCGCACCCGGCGATCCTTGATGAATGGCCAGAAGAGACCGATGGCGTTGGATCCGCCGCCCACACAGGCCACGATGACGTCGGGCAGCTTTCCTCCGAGCTTTCGCATCTGCGCGCGCGCCTCGTCCCCGATGACCCGGTGTAAATCGCGGACCATCATGGGATACGGATGCGGCCCCAAGGAGGAGCCCAGAAGATAGTAGGTCGTCCGAACATTGGTGACCCAGTCGCGCAACGCCTCGTTGACGGCGTCCTTCAGCGTCTTGGAGCCGCTCTCCACGGGAACGACGGTGGCGCCGAGGAGCTTCATCCGGAAGACGTTGAGGGCCTGGCGCGCGATGTCCACGCTCCCCATGTAGACCTGGCACTCGAGGCCGAGGAGGGCGGCCGCGGTCGCGGAGGCGACACCGTGCTGACCCGCACCCGTCTCCGCGATGATCCGGTGCTTGCCCATGCGCTGCGCGAGGAGGGCCTGCCCCAGCACATTGTTGATCTTGTGCGCGCCGGTGTGACAGAGGTCTTCGCGCTTCAGGTAGATCCGGGCGCCTCCGCAGTGCCTGGTGAGCCGCTCGGCGAAGTAGAGAGGCGTGGGGCGGCCCGCGTAGGTCGTCAGGAGCTCGCGCAGCCGACCGCGGAAGCGCGCGTCTTTCATGGCCGCCTTGTATGCCGTCTCCAGCTCGACGAGCGGCTCCATCAGCGTCTCGGGAACATAGCGTCCCCCGAAGCGACCGAAATGCCCGGACGCGTCGGGCAGGCTCGCGGGCGCGGGGGCCCGGGGCGTCATGTGGAGGTCACGCGGGCGGCGGCCACGAAGCGCCGCACTTTGTCGGGATCCTTGGTGCGGGGACGCGCCTCGACCCCGGAGTTCACGTCCACCGCATACGGCTTCACCATGGCCACGGCCCGGGCCACGTTCTCCGGGGTGAGCCCGCCCGAGAGAATCACCTTCGGCTTCGGCCGATCCCGATAGGTGGCCACGATGCGGGCGGCGTGGCGCCATTCGAGAGGCTCGCGGGTCTCGCCCTCACTCCACCGCACCGCGGTATCGAGGAGCACGGCCGCGGCCACCTTGCTGAACCCCAGTACCTGGAATCCTTCGCTCACTCGGTACTCCGGCAGGCCTTCGATCGTCGAGGCGGGCGGCAGCTTGATGGTCTTGATCACCGGCAAATCGTAGGCCGCGAGGTCTTCCGGCTTCTCCTCCCCGTGGAACTGTAGCGCTCCCAGCCGGGCCTCCGCCGCCACCGCCTTCACATGGGCGGGGGCATGATCCCAGAAGATGCCGACCGGCGTCACGAAGGGCGGGAGCTGGGCGATGATGGCGGCGGCGGCCCGAGGCTCCACGTAGCGCGGGGTGTGCTCGACGAAGATGAAGCCGAGCGCGTCCGCACCTGCGTCGACGGCGCAGCGCGCGTCCTCGATACTCGTGATGCCGCAGATCTTGACCCTGATCACGAGAGGAGGGCCAGCTCCCGAACCTTGGCGGGCACGTCCGGGGCGCGCACCAGTCCTTCGCCGACGAGGACGGCGCGCGCTCCCGCCCGGACGACCGACTCGACGTCGGTCCGGGTGAAGATGCCGCTCTCGCTCACCGCCGTGTGCGCGCGAGGGATACGCGGGAGCAGAGCGAGAGACGGCTCGAGGCTCGTCTCGAGCGTCTGGAGATTCCGGTTGTTGACGCCGATGACCGGCGCGCCCAGGGCCACCGCCCGCTCCAGCTCGGCCGCGGTGTGGATCTCGACGAGGGTGGCCAGCCCGATGCCCTTCGCCGCGTCGTGCAGATCGCGGAGCTGCCCGCCGTCGAGGGCGGCCACGATGAGGAGCACGGCGTCGGCGCCGGCCGCGCGCGACTCCCAGAGCTGATACTCCTCGAGGATGAACTCCTTGCGGAGCAGCGGGACATCCACGGCCGCGCGCACGGCGATCAGGTCCTCGAGCGCGCCGCGAAAGTACTTCTCGTCCGTGAGGACGGAGATGGCCGCCGCCCCCGCACCGGCATAGAGGCGAGCCTGCGCCACGGGATCGAGGGTGGCGTTGAGGGTGCCCCGGGAGGGAGACGCCTTCTTGACCTCGGCGATGAGCCGGACGCGGGCCGGTCCGGACGGGCGCAGGACGGCTTCGAACGGAAGAGCGGGGGCGAGCCCGCGGCACGCCGACTCTAGCTGCGCCTGTGGCGTGTCCCCGCGGAGCCGCTGGAGTTCTTCCCGCTTGTTCGCGACGATCTCGTCGAGCACGCCCATCCCATGACCTAGTAGTCGCCGCGGAGCCCGCGCTCGCGGGCGGGAGCCAGCTCGATGCGCGCCATTTGCTCGATGACGTAGTCGCGCAGCGTCCGCGGCGGGGGAAGGTCACGGATGATCTTCCCGCCCTTGATCAGGGGCTTGAGCAGCGCCTCCGCGGGGCGGCCCTGGGCGTCCACGGGCGTGGGCTTCCCCGCCGCGAGCACGACATTCGCGAGGGCGCCGGGGAGCCTCCACACCTGCTTCGCTCCGGAGCGCTTGCCGCGCTTGGCCATGGGCTTGCCCTCGATCTCCATGATGTCGAGAGCGAAGGAGAGCACGGGGGCGTTGGCGATGGACGTGCCCACGCCGTAGCCGTCCACGAGCGAATTGAGCTTGAGAATCTCGTACTCGTCGATCCCACCGGAGGCGAAGATCTTGACGTGCTCGAAGCCGCGGATGTCGAGCTCCCAGCGCACCTCTTCGAGGATGCGGAAGAAGTCGCCGCGACGCGACGACGGCGTATCGAGCCGCACGGCGTAGAGATCCTTGCCGAGGGCTTGAGCCACGCGGATCGCTTCGAACTTCTCGTCCTGGAGGGTGTCGATGAGGGCCACCCTCCTGACCTTGGGATCGATCACCTCGTGGAAGGCCTGGAGGGCTTCCACCGTGTCGCCGAACATCAGCACGAGGGCGTGGGGGATGGTGCCCGTGGGATCGGCGTCGATGAGCTCGGCGGCCTTGGTCACCGCCACGCCGTCGCAGCCGCCCACGAAGGCGTTGCGCTCGATCATGGGGGCGAGGGCCGGATGCATCCGCCTCGCCCCGAAGGAAATGACCGCGCGCTCCCCGGCGGCCCGCTTGCAACGGGCGGCCTTGGTGGCGATGCCGGAGGCCTGGCAGAGCAAGCCAAGGAGCGCCGTTTCGTACTCGGCCCACTCGATGTAGGTGCCCTCGATGACGAGCACCGGCTCGTGCGGGCCGAAGACCGTGCCCTCGTCCATGGCCCAAACATCGACGGGCAGCCCCTCGAGTAGCCCCGCCACCTCCTCGATGCCCGCGAGGATTCCGAAGCTCCAATCCGCCTGCGGGAAGCTCTTGAGCCGGATCTCCGCCTTGACGCGCTTGGTGAGGCCCTTGGCCTTGAGGATCTGGATGGTTCGCTGGAAGTAGACATCCGATACCTGACCCGCTTTGATCTCGGGTTCGGATGCCGTATGGAAGGTGCGCTTTGGCTGATTCGCCATGCTGGTGGAGAGCCGTGACGACACGCTCTCAAGTGGGCGGATTGTCCCAGAATCACCAGGGGAAGTCAATCGCCGGGCCCCTGCGAATGGGGCGCAAGTGGCCGCCCGACAAGACGTTCCGCCTAGAGATCGAGGCTCTTCAGGTATGCACGGAAGGCGTCGGCGAGATCCGGCCGCGCGAGGGCGATCTCCACGGTGGCCTTGAGGAAGCCGAGCTTTTCTCCCGTGTCGTGTCGGCGCCCCTCGAACTCCACGGCATAGATCGGCCGGCGCCCGCGAAGCGTGCGGAGGCCGTTGGTGAGCTGGATCTCCCCGCGGGAGTCGGGCAGGGTCTCGGCGAGGATCGGAAAGAGATCCGGGGTGAGGACGTAGCGGCCGATGATGGCGAGGTCGGACGGCGCGTCCTTGGGATCGGGCTTCTCGACCAGGTCCAGCACTTCGAATACGTTCCCCCCGAGGCCGCGCGGCCGGATGACGCCGTAGCGGCCGATCTCTTCCTTGGGGATGCGCATGACGGCGAGCACGGGGCCGTCGTGACGCTCGAAGACGTCGAGGAGCTGCCGCATGCATGGCACGCGCGAGACGATGATGTCGTCGCCCAGGAAGACGCCGAAGGGCTCGTCGCCCACCAGGGGCCGCGCACAGAGAATGGCGTGGCCGAGCCCGAGCGGCTCCTTCTGCCGGACATAGGACACGGTGGCGAGCTCGGAGATGGTCCTGATCTGCGCCAGCTCCTCCGTCTTGCCTCTATCTTGTAGATAGTATTCGAGCTCGAAGGCGGCATCGAAGTGATCCTCGATGGCGCGCTTGTTCCGGCCCGTGACGAGGATGATCTCGTCGAGGCCCGAGGCGACCGCTTCCTCCACCACGTACTGGATGGTGGGCTTGTCGACGAGGGGCAGCATCTCCTTGGGCTGAGCCTTGGTCGCGGGCAGGAAGCGCGTGCCCAGCCCCGCGGCAGGGAAGACGGCCTTGCGTACGACAGTCATGTCCGCACCACCTGTGGTTTGAGGTAAATGGCCCGTTGCGGCGCGGCCAGCTCGAGCCCTTCGCGATCGAAGGCCTCCTTGATGCGCCGGCGCAGCTCGATCTCGGCATCGTTGCGCGCCGCCGGCGCGACTTTCACCATGAGGCGGAGTCCCACCTCCGACTCGCCGAAGCGGATGATGCCTTGGGCCCGGGGAGGCTCGAGGGCGAGGCCGGCCTCCGCCGACCACTCGCGCCCCGCGCGCTCGAGCGCTTCCAGGGCGCGCCGCACGTCCGTGTCGTACGTCACCCCTACGTCCACCATGGCGCGGGCCCAGCCACGGTTGTAGTTCGCGAACTGCGTCAGCTCGCCGTTGGGAACCACGCGCAGAGCGCCGTTGGCCACGCGCATGGTGGTGACGCGCAGGCCGATGGTCTCGACGGTGCCCGTGTGGCCGCCCACCTCGATGACGTCGCCCACCCGCACGAGGCCCTCGAAGAGGATGAAGAACCCCGCGATCACGTCCTTGATGAGGGCCTGGGCGCCGAAGCCGACGGCCAGTCCCAGCACGCCCGCCGAGACGAGGATGGCGCGCATGTCCACACCCATCTCCTGCAGGATCACCACGGCCACCGTGAAGGAAAGCGCGTAGAGGGAGACATTCTTCAGGAGGGGAGCGAGGGTGTGGGCCCGCTGTGCGCGTCCCGGATCATCAGATGCGCCTTCGGCGCGGCGGAGCAGCCTCTCGATCACGCGCCCGAGGGCGCGATAGGTGAGAAAGCCCGCGGCGAGCGCCACCGAGACCACGAGAAGACGAGCGAGTATCGCCACCACCGGCCCCTCGAGGCGGGTGACCCGCGCGATGAGCTCGGCCGCCGCCTCCGCGAGCGAGCTCATGGAAGGTCCGGATTGTCCCCGGTCATGCGGACCTGGATCTTGAGCTTCTTGACCCGGTACCAGAGGCTGCGCTCGGTGATGCCGAGTATCTTGGCCGCGCGCGCCTGGACGCCGTGGGCCTTCTGGAGCGCATCGAGGATGGCCCGGCGCTCCCATTCCTCGAGCGCCTCGTCGAGGGAGCCCGTCACCACCGGCGCGGTGGGATCTCCCGTCGCGGGAGCCTTGGCCCCGCGCTGTACGGCGGGGGGCAGATGCTCGGGCAGGATGACGCCATCCGAGAGCACCATGGCGCCTTCGAGCACGTGCTGGAGCTCGCGAATATTGCCGGGCCACGGGTAGGTCCAGAGGCAGCGCAGCGCTTCCGTGGACACGGTGGCCGGCTGGCGCCACAGTCGCTGCGCCGCCCGCTCGAGAAGATGCGTCACGAGCAGGGGCAGGTCGTCGATGCGCTCGCGCAGCGGCGGCATGACCAGGCGCACCCCCTGCAGACGGTAGAAGAGATCGGAGCGGAAGCGCCCCTCCCCGGCCAGGGACTCGAGGTCCTGGTGGGTGGCGGCGATGACGCGCACGTCGGCCCCGATCGAGCGCGTGCCCCCCACCCGCTCGAACTGCCGCTCCTGCAACACGCGGAGGATCTTGGCCTGCATGGCCACGGGCATGTCGCCGATCTCGTCGAGGAAGAGCGTGCCCTCGCGCGCCAGCTCGAACCGCCCGGGGCGCGCGCGAATCGCCCCGGTGAAGGCCCCGCGCTCGTGGCCGAAGAGCTCGGACTCCAGGAGCCCCTCGGGAATCGCGGCACAGTTGACGGGAATGAACGGGCCATCCTTCCGGGCACTCAGCCGGTGGATGGCTCGGGCCATGAGCTCCTTGCCCGTGCCGCTCTCCCCGTGGATGAGCACGGTCAAGTCGGTGGGCGCCGCCCGATTGGCCATGTCCGTCACGCGCTTGAGGCTCTCGCTCTTGCCGATGAGCTCCTCGAAGCCGCCCGCCACCTGCCCTTCGCGCAGGGCCTTGACCTGTTGCTGGAGCCGCCGGCGATCGAGGGCGCGCGCCACCACCACCTGGAACTCGGGCATCTTGAGGGGCTTGGTGAAGAAGTCGTAGGCGCCGCGCGTGATGGCGTTCATGGCGATCTGCCGCGTGCCGTGCGCCGTCATCACGATGATGGGCGTCTCCGGAGCGAGATCGCGGCAGCGCGGGATGGCGTCGAGACCGTCCATGTCCGGCAGGCGCACGTCGAGCAGGATCAGGTCATACGATCCGGCCTTGAGCTTGTCGAGGAGCGCGCCGGCGGTGGGCGCCACGTCCGCCTCGTAGCCTTGCCGCGTCAGTGCCTCGCGAATGACGAAGGCGAGGTCTTCGTCGTCTTCCGTGATGAGGATGCGCTCGCTCATGGGCGCGCTCCCACGGCCAAGACGGGGGCGGTGGTGGGAAGCTCGACGACAAAGGCCGTCTCCGAAACACCGTCGCTTTTGACGTGCAGCCGGCCGTGATGAGCCTCGATGATCTGCCTCGCGATGGGGAGCCCCAGTCCTGTGCCCCGCGGTTTGGTGGTGAAAAACGGGTGGAAGATGCGCTCCTGGATCTCCGCGGGAATGGCCGCGCCGGAGTTCTCGACCACGACCCGAACGTGCTCGCCTCCATTCGACTCCACACGAACGCGGACCGTGCCCTCCGCGGGCACGGCTTCCAGCGCGTTGTCGATCAGGTTCGTGAACACTTCGGCGAGCCGGAATGGATCGCCCCACACCGGCGGCACGGCATCGGCGTCGCAGCGCTCGAGGTTGAGACGCCCATCGCGCGGACGCGTGGCCACCAGCTCGTCGAGCGCTTCCGGCAGGGCCACCGCCTGCCACATCTCGGGCTCGGGCTGAGAGAGAGTGAGCAGGTTTTCCACGAGCCGGTTTTGTCGATCCACGCCCACGAGCACCCGATCGATGTACTGGCGCCGCTGATCGCCGGCCGCGAGATCGGCCTGGAGCAGCTCGAGGAGCCCGCGGATGGCGGCGAGCGGGGTGCGGATCTCGTGTGCGATGCGTGCGGCCATGCCCCCGAGGAAGGCCAACTGATCGGCGCGCCGGATCTCCTCGCGAATGCGCCGCTTCTCCGAGGCGTCCCGGAAGACGAGCACCTGCGCGGCGGCGGCCCGTCCCCAGTCCCGGCGCTGGGCGGTGATCTCGAGGAGCAGGGCCTCCCCCTTGGCCGTCACGACCGCCACCTCGTGATCGTGCACCGGCTCGATCCCCGCCGCCTCGTCCTCGAGCAGTCGGGCGAGCGGCGCATTGCCGCTCGAGAGCGGGAATGCTCCCGCGTCGGAGAGGATGGCCTCGCCCCGAAAGCGCTCGAGGGGGAGACCCAGGAGTGTCTCGGCGGTCGCGTTGAACGAGACGAGGGCGCCCGCGGGGTCGACGAGCAGCATGCCCTCGGGCAGCCGCGCGAGGATGTCGCTGTCGCGGATGAAGCGGTCCATGGACAGGGTGAGCCGCCCGACCGCGGCGTCCAGCGCCCCCAGCTCGTCACGCACGGTGGTCACGGGAGGCCGGGGGCTGGTCCCGTCGAGGTGCGCCAGCGCATCGGCTTTTTCGACGATGCCCTGGATGCGCCCGGCGAACTTGAGACCCACGATGAGGCCCCCCACCGCGGCGAGCGCCCCCGCGACGGCGGAGCCGGTGAAGAGGAGCACGGTGAGCTCTCGCGTCTGCGTACTCGAGAGCACGCTGACGAACGGACGGGCCAGATAGAGCAGGAAGAGCCCGCTGAGGGCGGCCGAGACGGCCATGAGGAGGGAAAACACGATGTAGAGGCGGAGCGAAAGTCGGTAGGGCGGGCTGTAATTTGGACGTGTCATGTCTGTTGGCGCCCCCCTAGACCGGCATGGCTATTCGACGTCCGTGGCCACGGCGAGAACTTCCTCGAGCGTGGTCAGGCCGCGCGCGGCCTGGCGGAAGCCGCTCTGCCGGAGGGTGAGCATGCCGGACTCCACCGCGTAGCGCTGGATCTTGTCGCCGTCGGCGCCGTCGATGAGCATGCGACGCACCTCGGAGTCCACGGCGAAGACCTCGTACAGCGCCATGCGCCCGGCATAGCCCACGTTGCGGCAGGTCCGGCAGCCGCGCCCGCGGTACAGGAGCTCCGGACCCGGGTCGGGGGCGAAGAGGGCCAGCTCATCGGGAGTGGGCCGATAGGATTCCTTGCAGTCCTTGCAGATCTTCCGCACGAGCCGCTGGGCGGCCGCCACGTTCACCGCGGAGGCGACGAGGAAGGGCTCGACGCCGATATTGATGAGACGGACAAGCGTGGAGACGGCGTCGTTGGTGTGCAGCGTGGACAGCACGAGGTGCCCGGTCAGGGCCGCCTTCACGGCGATCTCCGCCGTCTCCTGGTCGCGGATCTCGCCGACCATGATGATGTCCGGGTCCTGGCGGAGGATCGAGCGCAGGGAGCGCGCGAAGTCGAGGCCGATCTCGGCCTTGACCTGCACCTGCTGGATGCCGGGCTGCCGGTACTCCACCGGGTCTTCGACGGTGATCACGTTCTTGCGGGGCGACTTGATGAACTTGAGCGCGGTGTGCAGCGTGGTGGACTTGCCGCTTCCCGTCGGCCCCGTCATGAGCACCATGCCCCACGCCCGCCGGATACCTCTCAGGAAGATCTCGAGCTGCTCCTTCTCGAAGCCCAGGTTTTCGATGCTGTAGCGCTCGACCACCGCCGCCTTCTCGAGAAGCCGCAACACGACCTTCTCCCCATAGATGGTGGGGAGGGTGGACACGCGGAAGTCGAACTCCATGCCGTGGACGCGCGAGGAAAAGCTCCCGTCCTGGGGCAACCGACGCTCCGCGATGTCGAGGCGCGAGATGATCTTGATCCGGGAGACCACGGCCAGATGGAGCTGACGCGGGATCTCCAGGAGATCGAAGAGGAGGCCGTCGATGCGGTAGCGGACACGCGTGCGGTCGTCGTGCGGCTCCACATGGATGTCCGAGGCGCCGTCGAGGGCGGCGCGGCCGAGCACGTAGTTGACCACGCGCACCACGGGCGGATCGTCGGCCTGGCTCTGGAGCTGGCGGATGTCGACGGTGCTCTCCGACGGAGACGCGGCGGGGCCGACGGACAGCCCGAGATCCATCTTGAGCGCGTCGTCGAGCCCTTCGCCCGTGGGCGGTCCCCCGGTCCCCCGGCGGTAGGTCTTCTCGATGGCGTCCTGAATGGCGCTCGCGGGGCCGATGCGGAAGTCGACGTCGAGCCCGGTGGCCCGTCGCAGATCATCCATGGCCATGACGTTCAGAGGGTCGGCGGTGGCCACGATCAGCTTTCGTCCCGATCGCAGCGCCGCGATGACGCCGTACTGGCGGGCGACCTCCTCCGGCACGAGCCTGACCACGTCGGGGTCGAGGGCGTCGAGATCCTGTCGCGTGATCGGTTCCTTGCGGAACTGCGCGCCGAGGTATTTGAGGAGTATGTCCTCGTCGATCAGCTTCATGTCGATGAGGATCTGCCCGAGGCGCTCGCGGGTCTTGCGCTGGCGGTCGAGGGCCTGGTTGAGCTGGTCGGCGGTGAGCAGCTTCTCATTGACGAGCATCTGGCCCAGGGGCAGCCACGCCCGGCGGTCCTGCGACATGCTCATTCCGCGACCCGCCCCGCGCTCATCTCCTCGAGCCGCGCCACGATAGACGCACGATCGGGATCGTCGCCCGCGCTCCTCGCGAGAAACGCCCGGTAGTGACGCGCGGCCTCGCTGCTGCGGCCCTCACGGTCGAGCGCAACCGCGAGGTTACGGTGGGCCTCCGGATACCCGGGCCGCTCGCGCAGGGCCCGCCGAAGCGCCTCCACACCGCGCGCCTCGGCTCCCGAGCGGATCAGCACCACGCCGAGATTCGTCCATGCCTCGGCGCTGGCGGGATCGAGGTCGGCGGCCTCGCGGAAGGTCGCGACCGCCGCTTCCATGTCTCCGTTTCGGGCCGCCGCCAGACCATTCTGGATCAACAGGGCCGCACGCTCGCGTGACGGTGACGATATGGTCGGAGCCGGGGAAACGCTCACCGGCGTGGATACGGCCACGAGAATGGGCGGCTTCGGGGCAGGAAGGACCGCCGGGTGCGGGCGGAGCCACAGGGTGAGCGCGAGAGCACCCATACCCACCACAATAACGAAACTATCCAGAATACGCCATGGACGACGTGGCCCCTTACGCGCCGCATAATTCGACGCGTTCGAAGCTAGCTCTCGGGTCGCTTCCCTGTCAATGTTCGCGATGGTCGCTCGAATAGGCGTCCCTGCTTAACGTTTTCAATGGTTTATGGCTACAAGGATCGTGCCATGCCGTATGATCGCCAAGCCGTGACAGCTCCCCTCATCGCATTCCCCTGGGCGAAGAGCAGCGCCGGATTCAGGAGCTGGTGCGCGGATTGGCCGACTCCATCTTCCGCGAGCGGGCGGCCCGATGGGCGAGCGTGAGGAGTACCCGTGGGACAACATCAAGGAACTCAAGGGATACTCGCGCGATTGTCCTGTCGAGCGCATGGTGCGCGACGCCCGGATGTTCACCATCGCGGGCGGCACCGTCCAGATGCTGCGCAATCTCGTGGCGAACCGCGTGCTGGGCCGCGCCGGGCGCCACGGGGACTGAGACTACCCGAGCACCTCCTTGTAGGTCCCTTCGTCGAATCCCACGATCAGCGTGCGACCCTTCCGGAGGGTGGGCGCCCGCAGGTTGCCCGTCGGACCCAGCAGCAGCTCCAGGAGCTCGCGCTTGGGCGGCCGGCCCTTGCGCAGGTCCACGTGAATGACCCGCGTGCCCTTGGCCACGTGAATCTCGTCCACCTTGGCGAGCACGGAGAGGGCCTGCTCGCCCTTGATCGTCTGCTTCTTCGCGTCGACCTGCTTCTCCGGGCTGATCCCGCGCTTGGCGAGGAACCCTCGCGTTTTCGCGCAGGTCTGTCAGCCGTTCCGGTGATAACTCCACTCGACGGTGGCCATGGCATGGTTCTCCTGTGTTGAGTCCTCGGTCAGGGTTGGAGCTCGAAGGTACGGTCCAGCCAGAGCGGAACGGCCAGCGCGGTCTCGTCGGCGAATTCGAGGAGGACGTAGGACCAGTGCAAGGACACGCGGATGCCACTCCCTTCCGGCTTCACCGTGAGCTTCGAGGCGTCGATGGGGAGATCGTGGCGCCGGGCCGCCACGAGGATCGCCTCTCGGGCGTCGACGGCGAACTCGAGGAGCGTCGAGTCCGAAGGCTGCCCAACCGCCGCCGCGGCCCGGGGCCGGCGGTCTGCCTCGAACACCGCCTGATCGACGAGCTGGCGCGTTTCGAGAAAGCTGGCGCCCACCACCACCGCGCCATACGCGAGAAAGCCGATGATGGCGACCCCCACCAGGCGGTGGATGACCGTGCGGACTCTCACGCGTACTCTCCCCAGGCAATCATCAGGGCGATCGCCACACTCTAAGCCGGCCCATCCCCACCGGCAAGGCCACGGTGTTGGCCGCGATCGACGGCGCGTGGTAGGGTGACAGCGCTGTGACCCTCGCCAACCTGCCCTGGCGCGCGATCATCGCCGGGAGCCTCGTCGGGCTCGCCGCGGCGCTCGCCGACGTCTACGACGTTTCCGGCTTCCTCGCGAACAACGAGCTGAAGGCGATCAACGGGCAGTTCACGCTGCGCGGACCTCGAGCGCCCACCGCGCCCGTCGTCATCATCACCATCGACGAGGACTCCTTCGCCGAGCTCAATATGCCGTGGCCCTGGCCCCGGGCGCTGCACGGGAAGCTGATCGACATGGTGACGCGCGGCAAGCCGATCGCCATCGCCCTCGACATCCTTTTTCTCGAGCCGTCCGCACACGGTCCGCGTGACGATGAAGCCCTCGCCCACGCCATCACCCGCTCGGGCAAAGTCGTGCTCGCCGCCGGCCTCAGCGAGGTGCGGGAGTCGGGCTGGATCAAGGAGAAGCGCGATCTCAATCCGCCCCTCCCCCTGCTGCGTGAGGGCGCCGCGGCCTGGGGCCCCGTGAACATCATCACGGACCGCGACGCCTTCGTCCGCCGGAGCCGCCTCACCCTCGAATTCCAGGGGAAGGAGTGGGCGGGCTTCGACCTCGATATCTATCGACTCGCCAAGGCGGCCGGCGTCCCCGCGGCCCCCCTGCCCACGAATCCCGAGTTCCTGATCAACTACGCCGGCCCGCCGGGCTCCTTCCCGCGCGTCGCCTACTCGCGGGTGGTGAGCGGAGAGATCTCCCCCGAGATCTTCGAGGGACAGATCGTGCTCGTGGGAGCGACCACCCAGATTCTGCACGATGTCTTCCCTACTCCCTTTGCGCCCCTGCGCACCATGCCGGGCGTGGCCATCCACGCGAATATCGTGGACACCCTCCTCGCGGGCATTCCGATTCGTCGCGGGCCCCCGTGGGCCGACGCGGCGCTGGCCGTGCTGGCGGGCGGAGCGGCAGGATGGATCGCCACGGCCTTCCGCCCACTCCCCGCGTTTCTCCTCGTGATGGGCGGGGCCGTCGGCTTCCTCGCGGGCACCCACGCCGCGTTCCGATTCGGACGCCTGTGGCTCGACGTCCTGCCCGTGCCCATCGCCCTCCTCGTGCCATATGTGGGGGTGGTCGTCAAGAACTTCGCCCAGGAGCAGCTCGAGAAACGGCGGCTGTCGCGCTTCTTTTCGCCGAACGTGGTCAAGGAAATCGTACGCCAGAAGGACGACGCGGGGCTGGGAGCGGGACGGCGCCGCATGACCGTGCTCTTCTCCGACATTCGCGGCTTCACCTCCATGTCGGAGAAAATGGAGCCGGAAGAAGTGGTGACCTTCCTGCGCGAATACCTGACCGAGATGACCGAGGCTGTCTTCCACCACGGGGGCACCGTGGACAAGTACATTGGCGATGCCATCATGGCCCTCTACAACGTGCCCTTCGAAGCACCGGACCATGCCGCCCAGGCCGTGCGCACCGCCCTCGAGTTCCAGCGGCGGCTCACGCCGCTCGCTGAGCGATTCGCGGCCAAGCATAGAGGCACCCTCGCCTGCGGGGTCGGCATCAATACCGGGGAGGCGGTGGTGGGCACCATCGGCTCTCGCCAGCGCCTCGAGTACACGGCCATCGGTGACGCGATCAACCTGGGTTCCCGGCTCGAGAGCATCACCAAGGACTTCAATGTGCCGGTGGTGATCAGCGAGGCGACGTGGCTCGAGGTGAAGGATCTCTTCGAGACGCGCTACCTCGGTGAGGTGACGGTGAAGGGCAAGGAGATCCCGGTCAAGATCTACACCGTGCTGGACACGGAGCCCAAGGCGGCGGCGCCCGCGTGAGGAGAGGCGCGGCTCAGGAGCGGCTGCGAGCCGAGAGCTGGATGCTGACCGCCTGGTCGAGGTAGTCGAGGTTGAACGGCTTGGGCACGTAGTCGGCCGCGCCCATCTGCAGCACCTTCGAGGTGATCTCGATATCCGCGTTGGCCGTGATCATGATCACGGGCAGGGTGGGTCGTTCCGCGACGAGGCGCCTGAGCGTCTCCAGGCCGTCCATGTCCGGCATGATCACGTCGAGGAGCACCACGTCGGGATTGACCGCCTCGAGCATGGCCAGGGCCTCACGTCCCCCCGCGGCCACGCTCACCGCATGGCCCCTGCTCGCGAGGAAATCGCGGGTGGTCATGCGCACTTCGGGATCGTCATCCACCACGAGAATCCGGCCGCTCATGACCATCCCTCCTCGCGACGGCGGCTCCGCGAAGATGAAGCGCTGATGCGGCGATGATACTATCCGGGGCTTCGAGGCCCTCAACAAAAGCGCGCTCGCCTCGCCGGCGTGGGGCAGAATGACACGCAGCGTGCTCGATCGCGGACCCGCCAAGGTCTCAACGGCCGTGAGAGCACGCGGACGCCTCGCCCTCAATCTTGGCGCTCTGCTCGAGCACTACCGGCAGCCCGGCCAGGCCCTCGAGCAGTATGGGGTGGCGGCCGCCCTGTTACCCGACGAGGTGACGGCGTGCCGGCGACCGAGGCGTGTCGCCGCCCGCGTGGCCATCAGCGAGCCCGTCGCGTGTGCCGCGGGAGCGCGCCCGTGAGCGTCTCGCGCGGCGGACGGGCGCGCTGGGCGGTACCCGCTCTGGTGATCGCGCTCACCCTCCTCGCCTTCCTGCCCGCCCTCCACCACCAGTTTCTGGGCTGGGACGATGCGAAGAACTACCTCGACAATCCTCACTATCGAGGCCTGGGGCCTCGCCAGCTCGGCTGGATGTTCACGACCTTTCACATGGGCCACTACATCCCGGTGACGTGGATCTCCTTCGGGCTCGACTACCTGCTCTGGGGGATGAGCTCTGCGGGCTATCACCTGACCAATGTCCTGTTCCATGCCGCGACGGCGCTGGGCTTCTACTTCCTGAGCCTCCGGCTCCTGCGCGCGGCGCGGCTGGGGGTCACGGACCGCGATCTCAGGATCGGCGCCGCCCTGGCCGCGCTGCTCTTCGCCATCCATCCGCTCCGCGCCGAGTCGGTCGCCTGGGTCACGGAGAGGCGCGATGTCCTCTCGGGTCTTTTCTACGTCCTGAGCCTGATCGCGTATTTGAAGGCGCTGGACGGTGCGGACCGCGCGCGGCCGCTGTGGTACTGGACATCAGTCGGATTCTTCACGTGCGGCCTCCTGTCGAAGTCGATCGTGGTGAGCCTGCCCGTCGTCCTCCTCGCGCTCGACGTCTACCCGCTCCAGCGGCTCGGCGGAAAGCGGGGATGGCGGCGCACCCAGGTGTGGCTCGAGAAGCTGCCGTATGTCGCGCTGGGGGTCGGGGCCACGGTGATCGGATTCCTCGCTCTGTTCACGCTCGGCAACACACGCTCGCTCGCCGAGATGGGGCCGCTCTATCGGACGGTGCTGTCGACGTACGGTCTCGGGTTCTACCTCTGGAAAAGCGTGATGCCTTTCGGGCTCTCTCCTCTTTACCCACTCGACTTCACCGTGACCTGGCTCCATTTTGGTGCGGTGGGAGGTCTCCTTGGCGCCGCCGTGCTCGTGCGGCGGCGATGGCCGGCCTTCACGGTGGCGACGATTGCCTACATCGCGACGCTCGTGCCCGTCCTCGGCATCTTCCAGAACGGTCCCCAGGCCGCCGCCGATCGCTACACCTACCTCGCCTGCCTCGGTTGGGCCGTCATTCTGGGCGGCTTGGCCGCGCGGCGCTGGGCGGGGCGAGACGTGATTCGTGTCGTGCTCTCGATCTGGGTGGTGGCCATGCTGCCGCTGACACGGCAGCAGGTCGCCCTCTGGCGCGATTCGGCGACGCTCTGGTCCCACGCCACCGCCCTTGCCCCGCAGAACCGTGCGGCACACTTCAACCTGGCGGGCGCGCACGAGGAGGCGGGTCGCTACGCGGCGGCGGTGGCGGAATACGAGGAGGTGGCCCGGCTCTCGAATCGCTTCAGGGGGCGCTGGTACATCACGATCGGTTGGACCTACGAGAAGGCGAAGGTGGATCGCCTCGCGCTCGCCGCCTTCCGTACCGCGCTCGGCCTCGAGCCCGGCCTGAGCGACGCGTGCGAGGGCGTGACCCGGGTGGCCAAGCGCCTGGGCGCCGACCGAGGATCGCGCCCGGGCTGTCCCGACGGCTAGTGCGCCTCCACACCTCGCGTGACCCCGCAGAGTGTCGGGCCAAATTGCCAGCCAGACGAGGCCCGAGGGAGGCCGCAGCCCGAGGCGGGGAGAGTAGCCTCACAACCACTCCCCGTGCCGCGGATCAGCTAACAGTCCTGGCCGGCCGCCACGGTGGCGGGAGGAGTGGCGCTGTTCACGTCGCACCTCAGCACCACTCCCGTGGCCGTCCCGAACATGGAGAGCGACATGCCTACCGCATTGCCGCCCACCCCGGACACTGACACCTGTCCTGTCAGCTGCGGCGGATTGTCCGTCGTCACCGTCAGGTCGGCCGTGGGAACGCTCCACCGGCCGTCGTACGTTTGGAACGTCGTCGTGTTCAGCCCCACCCGTTGCGCCACCTCGCTCCGGACGCAGCTCTGGCCGGCGCCCTTGACCTGCACGCAGCCGGACAGCGCCGTCAAGGCCGAGCCGGCGAGGGCCTTGGCCTCAGCGAGGCGGGCATCCCGCGTGTAGCCGAGATAGAGCGGCAACGCCACCGCCGACAGAATGCCGACAATCAGGATGACGATGAGCAGCTCGACCAGCGTGAATCCAGCCTCTCCATGCCTTCGACCGGAGACCATCACAGCCCTCCCCGTACAGGAACGAGACACTGCTCATGACGGTCCGCGAAGCCTTCACCCTCCGTGGCCGCCTTCCCGGGACGTGACCTTCTTGGGTAAAGACCAATCGGTGGCGGGATCAATTGATCCCGCCACCGAATCGTCTCGCGCGCACCACTCAGAGAGCAGCGGCGGCTAGTCTGTGCGCCTCACACGCGGCCGGCCGGCGGGATAGCCCCGCCCACCGCCGGACATCAGAATCGGTCTGGACAGATCGGTCTAGCAGTCCTGCCCGGCCGCAGAGGTTGCCGGAGGGATTGCGCTGTTCACGTCGCATTTCAGCACCACACCAGTGGCCGTCCCGAACATCGAGAGCGACATGCCGGCCGCATTGCCGCCCACGCCGGACACCGACACCTGACCGAGCAGCTGCGGCGGGTTGTTCGTGGTCACGGTCAACTGCGCGGTAGGAACGTTCCATCGGCCATCGTACGTATTGAACGTGGAGGTATCCATGCCTACCCGCTGCGCGACATCGCTCCGTACACAGCTCTGGCCGGCGCCTTTGACCTGCACGCAGCCCGATAGCGCCGTCAGTGCCGACCCGGCCAGCGCCTTGGCCTCCGCGAGGCGCGCATCTCGTGTGTACCCGAGATAGAGCGGGAGGGCCACTGCCGACAGAATGCCGACAATGAGGATGACGATGAGCAACTCGACCAGGGTGAAGCCGGCCTCGCGTCCCATCCCACCCAACATGCTTCGTGTCTTGGCGAACATCAGTCTCCTCCTCGAGCTGGTGAGTCCGACGGGCCAAGGCACGTTGCCCACTGGGCCCTTGATAGCTCGCATAGACGAGAGCAAGCCCCATGCCCACGATCTATCGGCCACTCCACTGGACATGGCATCTTTGAATTCACTACGTTACGGTGACAGACACTCTGCAAAAGGCTGCCTGTTGGTCGACAATCTTGGTTGAGACCTCGATTTTTGGGGCCTTGTGGTGGGTGTGGGCCGAGCCCTGCCCTTCCTTGACACCCCGCGACGGCGGTGCCTATGATCCGCTGCTCAGATGCCGTCAATGAACCGCACTCTATTGCCCGGAGCCATCGTGGCCCTCCTCGTCGCCGTCGCGGCCGGGGCCGGCTATCTCCTGCATGGGGCCGTCCCGACGAGCCTCGAGCGGGGCGCGGCGTCAGCGAAAGCCTCGCCGGTCGCCACTCCAGCCGAGAGTCTCCAGGCGGCGTTCGTCGGCGTCTCGGAGCATCTGCGACCCGCGGTGGTGAACGTGGGCATCATCCAGAAGTCCCGCACTCGGCGTGCGCCAGGTCCGCCACAGGGCAGCGACGATCCGTTCTTCCAGGAGTTCTTCAAGCAGTTCTTCGGATCCGACGGGCCGAGCGGCGGGCCGGAGTTTCGTCGGCCCGGCCTCGGCTCCGGGGTCATCTTCGACAAGCGCGGACTCATCCTCACGAACTTTCACGTCATCAAGGGTGCCGACGAGATCACGGTGAAGATGGCGGACAAGCGTGAGTACACCGGCCAGGTGGTCGGCACCGATCCCAAAACCGACCTCGCCGTGGTGCGCTTCCAGCCGGATCGGGATCTGACCGTGGCCACGCTCGGCAACTCCGACAGCCTGCGCGTCGGCGAATGGGCCATCGCCATCGGCAATCCCTTCGGACTGGATCAGACGGTCACCGTGGGAGTGATCAGCGCCACGGGCCGGTCTGACGTGGGAGTCGCCACCTACGAGAACTTCATCCAGACCGACGCCTCGATCAATCCGGGAAACTCCGGAGGGCCGCTGCTGAATCTCCGGGGAGAAGTCATCGGCATCAACACGGCGATCTTTTCCCAGAGCGGAGGCTCCATCGGCATTGGTTTCGCGATTCCCATCAACATGGTCAAGCGCGTGGTGGACCAGCTCGTGGACAAGGGCAAGGTGGTGCGGGGCTGGCTCGGGGTATCGTTGCAGCCCCTGTCGCCGGAGCTGGCCGAATCACTCGGCGTTCCCGGCAAGCAGGGGGCCGTGGTGGGCTCCACCATGGCGGGCAGCCCGGCGGCGGCGGCGGGACTGCTGCAGAACGACGTGATCCTTGCCTACGACAAGACGGCGGTGGAGAGCTCGCAGCATTTCCAGCGGCTCACCGCCGAGAGCAAAGTGGGAAGCAAGGTGGTGCTGCAGGTCTTCCGCAAGAAGCAAAAGGTGGACGTCACGGTCACCGTCGGCGAATCGCCCGACGACGGCCTTCGCAAGACCGCCCCGATTCAGCCAAAGAGCTGAGCCCCCGCGCTAGAAACCCCAGGCGGCGTTTCAGCCGCCGCTCAGGCGACGAAAGGTGGGATCGGCGGCACTTCCACCTGCTGCGTCTTCACCTCGCGCACCCCTCGCACCGCCCGCGCCACGTCGACCGCCTCGTCCATGGCCGCCGTCCCCTCGAGCGTCACGAGGCCGCTCTTGGCCTCGACCGTGATGCGGTACTTCCGCGTCTCGGGGTTGGTGGCCAGCGCCACCTGGATGCGGGAGGCCAACGCCCGGTCCGTGACCAGCTGCTGGGCCTCCGGCGTGGTGACGAGCTCGGGGCGCCGCAGGGTGGCCGCGACCATCTCCACGGCGGCGTCGATGGAGAGCTTGTCGGTGTTGACCACCAGGTCGTAGAGCGACGGGTCGCGCAGGTCCACCTCGTAGAGGTAGCGCATGCGCCCGAGCTTCTCACTGTCGTCCCGGCGCGCCATGTCCTGCACGGTGCGCGGGTTGGTCTGCTCGCCCATCTGCCCGGAGAGCTTCTTGGCGAGGCGCTTGACCCGCCGGTCGAACGGGGCCATGACCCGCAGGCGCAGCACGTGCGGGAGGCCGCGCAGCAGCCACTGCCCCGCCCGGCCCATCAGCACCACCCGGTCCTGCTCGGCGAACTCGAAGACCGCCGTCTGCAGCACGGTGATATAGCGCCGCGTCTCGGCGTCGAAGCGCTCGAAGAGCGAGGGTTTCGATTCGTCGAGGCTCGAGAGCTTCTCCTCGAGCACCCCATAGCGCAGGGCGGCGTCGGAGATGAGCTCCTGGTCCACGTAGTGCCAGCCCAGCTGATCGGCCACCTTCTGGCCGATCTCGGGGCCGCCTGCGCCAATCTCGTGGGAAACAGTGAGAATGCTCATGGTGGTCACTCCTTCCGGTATTTGTTCCGGAGGGCGGCAGGGGCGATGGCGATACGCTTGCCGCTGACGTCGTCCAGCACATAGACCTCGTCGGCCAAGGTCCCGCTGGCGAAGACCTCGAAGACTTCGAGGGCCTCTTCCAGGGTGGTGCCAGCCGGCTTGTCCGCCATCAGGGCCTCGACAGCTTCGCGCTTGAGTCGCATGGGGGGTCCTGAACCGTGGCAAGGGTGTACCAGGAAAGAGAGGCCAAGGCAAGGGGCAGACGGGAAGGCGGAACGAGGCCTCTCAGCGAGGATAGGTCAGGGCCGCGGCGCCCAGGCCTGGCGGCGCGGAGGCTTCCACCCGCGCGGCTTCTGCCTCGAGCGCTTTCGCCTCGGCCTCGCGCCCGCTCTTCCGCTGCGCCTGGGCGTCGAGGCGAAGCCCACGCACGAGGTCGGCTCTGACGGCTGCGAACCGAGGCTCCATGGCCAGAGCCTGACGCAGCAGGGGGACGGCCTCCGCATAGCGCCCCTGGTCGACATAGAGCATGCCGAGCCGGCCCGGAGCCTCGGGCCGCTCCGGGCTCAGCCGGAGGAACTCTCGCAGCGGCGCTTCCGCCTCGCCGTAGCGCCCCTGGAGGGCCAGAGCGCCGCCCAGGTTGTGGTAGAAGGTGGGCCGCCCGGGGCGCAAGGCAATGGCTCGGCGGAAGTGTGTCTCGGCCAAGGCCGGGCTCAGTGCCGTGCGCGCGGGCGAATGGACGATGGCAGAGCCCAGATTGTTGTGGCAGATCGCGCACTCGGGATCGAGGTCCACCGCCCACGCCCACAGCGTCTCGGAGCCGCGCCAGATCCTGGTCTGCCGCCAGGTCTGGGCGACGAGACCCAGAACGACCATCGCGGCCGTCGCGCTCAGAAGCACGGCCAGCCACGGCGTGATTCGCGACTCGGCCCCCGCGCGCAGCACGAGCACGAGCGCCCCGCCCGCGAGAAGGGCCAAGCCCAGTCCGGAGAGATAGCTATAGCGATCGTGAGCGAGCTGGAAGCCCGCGTGAACGATGCCACTCACGGGCAGCACCATCAATGAGGAATAGGCCCAGACGGCGAGGCCCGCCGGCCAGCGGCGGCGGAGAGCAATCAGCACGGCCGTCACGAGCACGCAGACGAGCAGCGGCACGAGGAAACGCGGAACCCATGGATCGATCCGGGCCGGCAGCTCGTACATCGGCGACAGCCCCACCGGCCATAGCCATTTCCACGGATAGAACACGAAGCCGTAGGCCGTCATCACGATCCGCGCCCCCAGGCCATAGTCGCCATAGCTCGTCACCGCCGTGCCTTGACGGACGGCCCATAGGGCGACCGCGGCGCCGAGGCCGGCCAGGGCGAGATGCGGAAGCTTTTCCGCGATCAGCTTTCGCCATCCCAGGCCGAGCCGCCAGAGAGGATACGCATCGAGGAGCAGGAGCGCGAACGGCAGCATCACCCCCGAGGCCTTGGACAGAAGGCCGGCGCCGAACGCACAGAGCGAGAGCGCGTAGAAGGCCGGATAGCTCCGCGTGGGGTCGGCCACAGCGCGGAGCCAGGCCCAGACGGCGAGGAGATACCAGACCCCGCTCAGCACGTCGCGGCGCTCGGTGATCCAGGCCACCGACTCGACGCGGAGGGGGTGAATGGCGAAGAGGAGGGCGGCAAAAACGGCGCCGAGCTCCACGGCATGGCGAGGCGCGCGGCCGCGGAACGCCGCGGCGAGGAGCCGGCGCGCGATGAGCACCACGAGGACGGCCGCCGCGGCGTGGAGCAGGACATTGCCCGCGAGATAGCCGCGCGGCTGCATGCCGCCCACCGCGTAGTTGACGCCGAGGCTGAGCCAGGTCAAGGGAATGTAGTGGCCCATGAGCGACGTCGAGAACATCCACCGGAGCTGCGGGAGCCCAAGGCCCCGGAAGCCGTCGCTGCGGAGGAAATTCTCCTCATCGTCCCAGTTGAGGAATTGCCCCTGGAGAGCGGGCAGGAACGCGATCGCGGTGACGGCGAAGACGAGGACGACGAGGCCGGTCACGGCCCAGGCGGGGCGGCGCCACATCACGGGCTCGAAAGCCTCGCGGACAGGCGCGCGGGCGGCGCGGTCGGGGTGAAGCCCGGAGCGGGAGCGCGCGGGAGAGCGGCCGTGGCTACTTGCGGCCCAGCAGGCGGGCCATTTCCTTCGGATCGAAACAGCTCTCGAGGGCGTCATCGGCGCTGATCCATCGCTTGTCGACGAGGGCCTTGAGTGAATGCTCCATGGTCAGCATGCCGGAAGAGGCGCCCGTCTGGAGCAGCGACTGGATCTGGAACGTCTTGCCCTCGCGGATCAGGTTGCGGATGGCCGAGGTGATCATGAGCATTTCCATGGCGAGGGCGATGCCCTCATTGTCGCGGCGCGGGATGAGCTGCTGGGTGAGGACGGCGTGCAGCACGTTGGCGAGCTGGACGCGGGCCTGCTGCTGCTGGTGGGGAGGAAAGACGTCCACGATGCGATCGATGCCCCGGGGCCGGCGTCTTCGTGTGCAGGGTGGCGAACACGAGATGCCCGGTCTCGGCCGCGGTGAGCGCGGATTCGATGGTGGGCACGTCGCGCATCTCGCCGACGAGGATCACGTCGGGATCCTCGCGCAGACAGGCGCGGAGCGCGCTCGCGAACGACAGGTGTCGATGCCTACCTCCCGCTGCACGACGATGCTCGACTTGTGCTCGAAGAGATACTCGATGGGATCCTCGAGGGTCACGATGTGGAGCTGACGCTCCTCGTTCATGCGGTCGAGCACCGAAGCGAGGGTGGTCGACTTCCCCTGCCCCGTCGCCCCCGTGACCAGGATCAGCCCGCGCTTGAGCTTGGTGAGCTCGAGCACGCTGGGGGGCAGCCCGAGCTGCTCGATGGCGGGGATCTGATACGGGATGCGGCGGAAGGCGGCGGCCACGCTCGTGCGCTGCCGGAAGACGTTGATGCGGAAACGGGCGAGGCCGGTGATGCCGTGCGAGAAGTCGCAGTCGAGGCGTTCGCCAAAGGTCTTCTTCTGGTCCTCCGACATGATGGAGAAGACGAGGGCTTCGCACTGCTCGGCGGAGAGTGGCCCGGACTTGTGGGCCACGAGCTTGCCGCGTACGCGAAACATGGGGGGAAGACCGACCTGCACGTGGATGTCGGTCGCGTTCAACTCGATGGCGAGGCGCAGGATGGGGTCGAGCTTGATCACGGGCGCCTCCGTCATGGAGGGCACGCTACCAACCCCGGGTGGCCGCGTCAACTGGCGCGGCGGCGAAGCTCCTCGAAGACCGGCAAGGGAATGGACAGGAAGGTGGAGACCACGCCGGGGTCGAAATGGGTGCCCGCGCACCGGCCGATCTCGTCCCGCGCGGCCTCGAAGGACACCGCGCGCGAGTACGGCCGATCGACGGTCATGGCGTCGAGGGCATCGGCCACGGCGAAGATGCGGGCGCCCAGGGGGATCTGCTCGCCGCGCAGACCCTCGGGATAGCCGTGGCCGTCCCAGCGCTCATGATGATGATAGACGATGGGTACCGCTCCGGCCAGGAAGGGAATGTGCTCGACGAGCCGGCGACCCACTTCGGGATGCGTCCGCATCACCTTCCACTCGTCGGGAGTGAGGGGGCCCGGCTTGAGCAGAATCGAGTCAGGAATGCCGATCTTGCCGATATCGTGCAGGACGACGCCATGCTCGATGTCGCGCGTCTCCGCCTCGGTCATGCCGTGGGCGTGGGCCAGCGCGAGCGCATAGACGCGCACGCGCTCGGAGTGCGCCCCCGTGCCCGCGTCTCTCGCTACGATGAGATCGTGGAGTGCGGTGAGGGTGGCGCGCTCGCCCCGGGACAGCGGCGGCAACCCCGCCGGGAGAAGGCGAATCTCGCTCCGAGGCCGGACGTCCCCCGTCATCCGGCCGCTCCTCGCCCCCGAGGGGGCCGGCCGCAGGATGAGATCGTAGGCCGCGTCGGAAAGCCCTTCCAGCGCCAGCCGCACATCGATGTCGCCGTCGAGGACGAGCACGCTGCGCTCGTCGGCCGGCCGCGTGCCCATCAGCGCCTCCAGGCCCACTCCGGACTCCGGCAAGCCGGAGAGGGGGGCATCCGAGCCGCCTGAGATCGCATGAAGCAACACCGGGGTCTCCGAGGCCACCGGCACGGCGGGCCGATGGGTCGACACGCGATTCTTGCCTCCGCGCTTGGACGCGTAGAGGGCCTCGTCCGCGGCGTGGAGGAGGGCGTCCGCGGAGGCGCCCACGTCCTCGGGCAGCGACGCGACGCCCAGGCTTGCGCTGAGGAGGGAGCCGTGCGGGAAGTCGTGCTGGGCGAGCACGTGGCGAATGCGGTCGGCGTAGACCTGGGCGCCCTCTTTGGCCGTCTCGACGAGGAGGATGGCGAACTCGTCGCCGCCGTAGCGGCAGATGATGTTGATCCCGCGCGAGTGCATGAGGAGGAGATCGGCGACGCCGCGCAGGGTGTCATCGCCCGCGCGGTGGCCGAACTGGTCGTTGATGCTCTTGAAGCCGTCGAGATCGAGGAGCACCAGCGAGACGGGGTGGTTGAAGCGCCGGTAGCGCGCGATCTCTTCCTCGAGCCGGATGGCGAAGAAGCGGCGATTGTACAGGTGCGTCACCTCGTCCTTGAACGACACTTCGCTGAGTTGGGCATTCGTCGACTCGAGGTCCCGGTACGCCGCCCAGATGACGAGGCCACCCGCGGACATGAGAAGTCCGGTGAACACCAGGAGGGCCTCCTGACTCCAGAGCTGATCGCGCCCGTAGATCGACTCGTAGCCGAGCCACGACATGACGGAGGCGAAGATCGAATACACGAAGACGAGCAGGGGGAGCAGGGCGGTCAGGGTGCGAGCGAGGGATATCTTCCGACCCAACCACTGGTCCCGTAGCGAGCCATCCACGGCGACGTCGCCGGCAGTTCGGAGTTCCGTGCGGGCTTCGAGATCGCGAGCCATGCCTGGGTGGCGGTACAACATCTATGCCACCCCTCAGAGGACTGAAATCATTCACCTCTTGGGGCGGTACCTCAGGGCTCGCGGACCAGCGAGGGGTAAGCGGGCGACGAAAACTGGCACCTCGAACGGGCCGGCCCCGGCCCATCGACAGCGGGCGGAGGATTCTTCAGGGACGAGCGAAGGACACGAAGAAGGAGCCGAACTCCACGGGCTCGAAGCAGTCCGGAATCTCGCCGTGCTTCCAGGCGCCAGGGATCTTGACCACCCGGAAGCCCGGCTCGCTGCCCCAGCGCTTCCGGAGATCGGCCTCGCTGAACACGCGGCAGTGATCGGCATAGCCATGCACGGGCGCATAGTCCGGTATCGGTCCCCTCACGCGGAACTCGTGCATGGGCACCACGAAACAGAAGCGCCCGCCCGGCCGCAACACCGTCATGATCGAGCGCACGGTGGCATCTACGTCGCGCACGTGCTCGAGCACGGCGAAGGAATAGGCGAGATCGAAGCGGCCGGGCTCGAAGTATTCGTGCACTTCCTCGGCGAGCCCCTGGCGGAAGGTGGCCGACGGCCACCGGTTGAGCTGCTTGGCGATCTTGAGGTTGGTGAACGACACCTCCACGCCGTCCACGCTCAGCTCCGGATGACGCGCGCACAGGGCCATGGCCACGCCCCCCTCGCCGCTGCCCGCATCGAGCACCCGGCGAGCTTTGACCGCTTCGACCTCGCGCTCGAGCTCCTGGAACTCCGGGTCGCGCCCGCGCCGCTCGATCATCTTGCGTGTCTTCTTCCCCGAGAGCATCCGGAGCCGCTTCTCGAGGAGCTTGAGCCCCACCTTCCAGCGCAGACCCTTGTATTGCTCCTCCTGCGCGGCCACGTAGGCCTCGCGGCTCTCGAGGTGCCCGAGCCACGAGCGAATGCGCGCCGTCTGCTCGGCGTAGCGCGGGTCGGGGCGGGCGGTATGCGCGGCCTCCAGGATCTCCAGCGCCCCGTAGATGTTCTCGCGGTACAGCTCGAACCGCACGGCCTGGATCACGCGGTCCACGTCGGCGGGATCGATGGCGGGGGCGGGCGCCGGCGACTCGCTCATGAAGAGCTCTCCGGGAAGGGGTGACGGGACGATCGATCGGGGAGACCGAAGGCCTCGGCCAGGAGCTGGTAGGAGCGCAGGCGCGCCTTGAAGTCGTAGGTGATGGTCACCACCTTGAGCTCTTCCGCTCCGTATTCCCAGGCGAGGGCGATCAGACGCTCGCGCACCTGTTCGGGAGCGCCCGCGATCGTGCGCCGCCGGGCGTGCTGCGCGATGGCGACTTCCTGCTCCGTGTACCGATAGCTCTCCGCTTCTTCCACCGATGGGAAGGCCCCCGGCCGTCCCGTGTAGAGGCGGACGATCCATAGGTCGCGGCTCCTCGCCAGCCGTTTCGCCTCGGCCTCGGTATCGGCGGCGAGGGCGAAGACGGCCACACTCGCCCGGGGCGCCTCGAGCACGCCGGGGCGGAACCGCGTGGCGTAGTCTCGGGTGGCCGCCGCCCCGCCTTCGTCGCTGATGAAATGAGCGAAGGAGAAGGCGGTGCCGAAGTGCGCGGCGATGGCGGCGCCCTCCCCGCTCGAGCCGAGCATCCAGAACTCGGGCATGGTCGGGCCATCGGGCATGGCGCGGATCCCGCGAAACGGATGCCCCTGGGGCAGTTCGCCGCGCAGGAAGCCGAGGAGGTCGCTGATCTGGGTCGGAAAGTGCTCGATGCCGAGCGCGCCCGGGCCGTGGGCGAGCGCGCGGGCCGTACGTGGATCGCTGCCGGGAGCGCGCCCGATGCCCAGGTCTATGCGCCCGGGATGGAGCGTCTCGAGCATGCGGAAGTTCTCCGCGACCTTCAGCGCGCTGTAGTGGCTCAGCATGACCCCGCCCGACCCCACGCGGAGATGGGAGGTGTGCGCGGCGATGTGCGCGATGAGCACCTCGGGGGTCGAGCCCGCCAAGCCACGGCTCGCGTGGTGCTCGGCGAGCCAGTAGCGATGATAGCCCCAGCGGTCGCAGGCCTGGGCAAGCTCGAGAGTCTCCGCCACCGCGTCTGCGGCCGTGCCCCCCGCGCGGATGGGCGACTGGTCGAGGACGCTGAGTCGAAGCACGGGCGGGCGGTCAGGCCGGAGGCAGGCTGCGGCTGAGGATCCTGGCGATGCTCTCGGGCGCGAAGCCGAGCTGGAGCAGCGCCGCCCCGGTATTGGCGTACTCGCGATACGCGCGGATCCGCCCGTCTTCCAGCTCGAAGATGCTCATGCCTGAGAAGCGAACACGACGCCCCTCGCTGCGGGGCACCGCCGCACTTGCCGTATAGCCGAACGTCCACTCGGCGGCGGCCCGGCCCTCGTCCATGACGACGGCGTCCATGCTCCAGCGGTAGTCACGGCCTTCGTGGAACATGCGCTCGAACATGCCGCGCAGGGCCGTCTCCCCCGCATGCGGCCCGTAGAAAAGGTCACGATAGGTCGCGTCCGGCGTGAACAGGGCGAGCAAGCCGGTCACGTCGCGATGATTGAACGCTTCCGCGAACCGCTCGACCACGTTCACCGAGGCACCTCCTCTAGTGCGCCTCCAACGAGTAGTGCGCCTCCAACGAGTATTCCCCACACCTCGCGTGACCCCGCAGAGTGCCGGGCCAAATTGCGAGCCAGACGAGGCGTACGTGGCCATTCGAGCCGAGGGGCCCTGCCACGAGGCGAGGGCCGAGTGAGTCGTACGGTGAGGGCTGCGGCCGACCGAGAACGTGGCCGTTCGAGTTGAGCGGCCCACCCGCGAGACGAGGGCTGGGTAGATCTGGCGAAGTCAAGTTGGTCCGGCACTAGGCGCCGCCCACCTTGATGCGCATCGCGTAGAAGGAGCGCCACACGAAGATCACGGACACCACGAAGAACAGCGCGGCCAGGCTGCGGCTCAACACGGCGCCGCGCTCGGCGGTGAGGGTCACCGCGAGCTCGACGGCGAGCAGGCCGAAGAGGGTGGTGAACTTGATGATGGGGTTCATGGCCACCGACGACGTGTCCTTGAACGGATCACCCACCGTGTCGCCGACCACGGCCGCCGCGTGAAGCGGGGTGCCCTTTTCCTTGAGATCGACCTCGACCACTTTCTTGGCATTGTCCCATGCGCCGCCCGCGTTGGCCATGAACACCGCCTGGAAGAGGCCGAAGAGGGCGATCGAGATCAGATAGCCGATGAAGAAATAGGGCTCGAGGAACGCGAAAGCCAGCGTCGCGAAGAACACGCACAGGAAGATGTTGAACATGCCCTTCTGGGCGTACTGGGTACAGATCTCGACGACCTTCTTGCTGTCGGTGACCGAGGCCTTGGTGACGCCCTCGAGCTTGATGTTGGCCTTGATGAACTCCACGGCCTGGTAGGCGCCCGTGCTCACCGCCTGGATGGAGGCCCCGGTGAACCAGTAGATCATGGCCCCGCCCGTGATCAGACCGAGGAGGAACGGCGGATGGAGCAGCGAGAGCTTGTCGAGGTTCTGCGTCAAGCCGTGGGTGAGCACCACGATGATCGAGAAGATCATGGTGGTGGCGCCCACCACCGCGGTGCCGATCAGGACGGGCTTGGCCGTCGCCTTGAACGTGTTACCGGCACCGTCGTTCTCCTCCAGCATGTGCTTGGCGGACTCGAAGTTGACGTCGAAGCCGTGGTCCTTCTTGAGCTGCCCCTTGATGCCGGGGATCTGCTCGATGACGGAGAGCTCGAATACCGACTGTGCGTTGTCCGTAACCGGCCCGTAGGAATCCACGGCGATCGTCACGGGTCCCATGCCGAGGAAGCCGAAGGCCACGAGGCCGAAGGCGAAGACGGCGGGGGCGACCATGAGGGCATCCAGGCCCTGACGGCTCACGAGGTACGCGATACCCATGAGCCCCACCACGACGATCCCCAGCCAGTAGGCGCTGAAGTTGCCCGCCACCAGGCCCGAGAGGATGTCGAGGGAGGCTCCGCCCTCGCGGGCAGACGTCACGACCTCGCGCACGTGAGCGGACTCGGTCGAGGTGAACACCTTGACGAACTCGGGAATGATGGCGCCCGCGAGGGTGCCGCAGGTGATCACGGTGGCCAGCTTCCACCACAGCGTGCCATCACCCAGGCCTGGAATCAGCCACCAGGAAACGAGATAGGTCAGCACCACCGAGACGATCGAGGTGATCCATACCAGGCTCGTCAGGGGCTGCTCGAAGTTCATCTTGGTGGCGTGCGCGTAGCGGCCCCGCGCCACGGCGTCGTTGATGAAGTACGACGCCCCGCTGGCCACGATCATCATGACGCGCATCACGAAGATCCAGACGAGGAGCTGGACCTGGACCACTTCCTTGGGCACGGCGAGCAGGATGAAGGAGATGAGGGCGACGCCGGTGACCCCGTAGGTCTCGAAGCCGTCGGCACTGGGGCCGACCGAGTCGCCGGCGTTGTCGCCCGTGCAGTCGGCGATGACGCCGGGGTTCCGCGCGTCGTCCTCCTTGATGTTGAAGACGATCTTCATCAGGTCCGAGCCGATGTCGGCGATCTTGGTGAAGATGCCGCCCGCGATGCGGAGGGCCGAGGCGCCCAACGACTCGCCGATGGCGAAGCCGATGAAGCAGGGGCCCGCGTAGTCCCCGGGGACGTAGAGCAGGATGCAGAGCATGATCAGCAACTCCACGCTGATCAGCAGCATGCCCACGCTCATGCCGGCGCGCAGCGGGATGGCGTACACGGGGAAGGCGAGCCCCCGCAGACTGGCAAAGGCGGTGCGCGAGTTGGCGAAGGTGTTGATGCGCATGCCGAACCAGGCCACCCCGTAGCTGCCCCCGATGCCGACCAGGCTGAAGAAGAGGATGATGGCCACCTGCTGGCCCGTGAAGTGCTGGAGCGCTCCGAAATAGAACGTCACGATGACCGCGATGAAGACCCACAGGATCATCAGGAACTTGCCCTGGGTGACGAGGTAGGTCTTGCAGGTCTCGTAGATGAGCTCGGAGATCTCCCGCATGGACTCATGCACGGGCAGACGGTTGAGCTGTCGGTAGATCACGATCCCGAACGCGAAGCCGAGAAGGCAGACGAGCAGGCCCCACTGGAGCAACGACCGACCGGTCATGCCGCCGAAGCTCATCTGGGCCAGATCCGGGATCTTGAGGTTGGCCTCGCCTCCGCCCTGGTGCTGAGGGGGGGCCGCCTGGGCCCAGGCGGTGTCGAGCACCGGTCCCGCCAGCGCGGCGATGAGTACGAGAGCCAGGAGCGCTGGAAGGACCCAAACGGCGCGCCGGTGCGTTTCGTCGAATCCGCTCATGAGTCAGATCTCCTCGACCAGTGGGGATATACCGCCTGCCGCGCTGCGGCAACCCCTCACTTATGCCCATCTTTGCCGCGCGAGTCAAGCCTTCCGCACTCTTGCCCGATGTCCGCCCCTCGTCTATCCTCCCATCCCATGCCCCACGACTTCGACCGCATCATCGAGCGCCGGAACACGGAAAGCAACAAATGGCACAAGTACCCGCCGGACGTCCTGCCCCTCTGGGTCGCCGACATGGATTTCGCCTCGCCGGAGCCGGTGATCCGCGCCCTGCGCGAGCGTGTGGAGCACGGCGTGTTCGGCTACGGCGTGGAGCAGCCCGAGTTCCACCAGGTAATGCACGATCGCTTCCTCAAACGCTTCGGCTGGACGGTGGAGCCGGAGGCGATGGTGCTGATGAACGGCGTCACCCCGGGCTTCAACACCGCCTGCCGCGCCTTCGCCCGCCCCGGCGACGGCGTGTTGATGATGCTGCCCGTGTATCCGCCCATCCTCCGCCTGCCCGACAATGTCGGCATGTCGCGGGACGGGGCGAGTCTCGTTCGGGGAGCGGACGGGCGCTACACGATCGACTTCGATGCCGTCGAGCGCGCCATCACCCCGCGCACGCGCATGCTCCTCCTGTGCAATCCCCACAATCCCGTGGGCCGCGTCTTCACTCGCGAGGAGCTGCTCCGCCTGGGGGAGCTCTGCCTCCGCCACGACCTCATCATCTGCGCCGACGAGGTCCACGGCGATCTGATCTACACCGGCTACCGCCACGTGCCCATGGCCTCTCTCGATCCCGAGATCGGGGCGCGCACCATCACCCTCCTCGCCCCGAGCAAGACCTTCAATCTCGCCGGCCTCAAGAGCTCCCTGGCCGTCGTGCCGAACCGGACGCTCCGGGAGAAGTTCGTGGCCGCGCGCGCGGACATGGTCCAGGCCGGCAACATCCTGGGCTACACCGCGATGCTCGCGGCGTACCGGGACGGTCAGCCGTGGCTCGACGAGCTCCTGCGTTATCTCGAGAGCAATCGCGACTTCCTCGTGACGTACGTCCGGTCCAAGTTCCCCAAGATCGAGATGGGCGTCCCCGAAGGCACCTACCTTGCCTGGCTGGATTGCCGGAAGGCGGGCATTCCGGGCAATGACCCCTTCACCTTCTTCCTCGAAGCCGGCCGGGTCGCCTTCAATGACGGCATGACGTTCGGTCGCGGAGGCGAGGGCTTCGTTCGGCTCAACTTCGGTTGCCCCCGCGCCCTCCTCGTGCAGGGACTCGAGCGCATGACCTCGGCGCTCGCCCGGCTCCCCTAGTCAGGTGGGCCGGCGGCAGCCCTCCAACTCGGGTGGCGGGGGCAGGTTGAGCAGGCGCACGGCTTCGCGCGCGTTGAATCGTCCGGCTCGAGACGGAGCGCTTCGAGAAGGAGCGGGAGTCCTTCGGCGGCGCGGCCGCTGCTCGCGTAGAGCCATCCGAGCACTTCGTACCACGGCGCCTTGTCTCGCGAGAGCTCGAGCGCCTGACGATACTGGTCGATGGCTTCCGTCGCCCGGCTGCCCGGACCAGGATCGGGGGCGATCAGGGCTTGCGGATGGGAACCAGGTCGACGAAGACGCGCTGGGGCATCGCGGAGTTCGAGATCAGGGTCAGCTTGCGGGGAATGAATCCCGGTGCGGTGATCTCGATCGTATAGGCGCGCTGGCCGAAGACGGCCAGGCCCTGATTGGAGATCTCGAGAGCCGTGCCGAGGCGAGCCCCGTTCAGCCGGACCTCGGCATTCAGGGGCAGCGCCTCGATGGTGATCAACGCATCGATGCGATCAGCGAGGCTGTCGATTCCGCCCCAGTACGCCCACGCGGGCCCGCCCGCCACGCCGAAGAATAATGCCAGCGACACCAGCACGATGCGACGCTTCATGGCTCCCTCCTGATCAGACTCGACCAGCCTACACCACGAGCGGCCGATCGCGTTAGCGCGGCGGCCTGGCCGCTTCCCCTCGTCAGCGGACGGTGTCGTTCATGCCCAGCGTCCGCTCGATGGCCACCACATCCAGGGGCCGCTCGAAGGGCGCGGGTGCGGGCGCCCCGGCCTCGCGCGGCCGCCCGATGGCCTGGAAGAATTTCTCGAGCCCGGGCGGCGTGACGACCCAGATCATCACCAGATCGTCCGAGCCTTCGTTGATGATCTCGTGCTTGACGTCGTAGCCGAGGAAGCACGCGGTGCCCGGCACGAGGCGATGCTCGGCGCCATCGACCATGACGCGGCCGTGGCCGCGAAAGCAGATCTGAAGCTCCACCTGCTCCCCATGCGAGTGCTCGCGGATGCGGCCGCCCGGCGCGATGGTCTGGAACCCCATGGAGAGGCCGTCGAAGCCGGTGCGGCCGGGAAAGAGCGCGGGGTCGGCATGCCCATTGGCAGGCACGGGCTGCCAATACGATGGGCCCTCGCCCGGCTGCACGACAACCGCGTGTCCTCGAATCGACTCGGTCTGGCTCATGGATGTCGCTCCTGATCAGGAGGGTCGGTGACTCTGCCACTCTGCCAAGAAGCCCTGCCGAACGCAACCGGGCTCGTGCCCTCGCGGGCCTTGACGCCCCGCGCTCCTTGCCACTACCCTCGGTCAGTCTTCTCACTCTCACCGGCCCGGAGGCGCCTGAGCATGCTACGGCTGGTCGGCCTCGTTCTTGTCGCCCTGTCTTTACCCGCCTTCGTTACGAGTGTGCGCGCGGCGGACTGCGCGGCGCCCAAGGCGGTGGTAACCACCATCGTCGGCATGAAGTACTGCGTGGATCCGGCCTTCGACGCCGCGATCGCGACCCGGCTTCAAATCGTCCGCGCGGACCTCCGCGCCCAGCGCCAGTCCGGCAAGCTCGTTGTCTACGCGAGCACCCCCATCAGCCCGCGCGGGGGCGGCAGTATGGACGTCAACCTCGAGATCGCCGCCTCCGTCAAGGCGCGGCTCGAGAAGGAGTATGGCGCGGCCGTGTGGGTCCTGGATCCCGGGCGCTACCAGCTGCCGGACGTCGCGGGAAAGCCCCCGGGTGGCGCGGAGTACATGGTGATGTGGACGGTCGTCCTCGCGGGCGACGACGGCATGGGGCGCGACTTCGACATGGTCCACTTCACGGGACCTCTGGATATGCGCACCTTCTTCGGCTGTGGCCGTGACGACGTCACGGGCTGCCTCGACCGCTGGCTCACCGCGCGCGCGGGGGTGGACGAGAAGCTTCGCCGGGCCGTCGCCGCCGACCCCGTGCGGCGGAACGCGTTCCTCCGCTACTATGCGCTCCGTGCTTCGAGCGCCTATTCGAGCGGCGCCCACGACGAATGGAACATCCTCGTCCGCATCAACCGCAAGCGCTCCCTGGGCGATCAGGTCGCGGTGTTTTTCGACGGGCGCCCCGCCTCCCCGGCGGAGATGGAGGCCGACGTCTCCCCGGGCTACGAGCTGCGCTGAGAGCGTCGCGGAACGTCCAGGAGCACGCGGAGAGAACGAGCAACGAACGGGAGAGGGCGGAGCTGACTCAGGCGATCTTCCGCGGCCTGCCTTTCCGTGTCGTGGCGGAGCCGCGCCGGGCCGCTCGCGCCGACGGGGGCGCACCGACCTTCCGCCCGGACCGCGAACCAGCCAAGCTCTGCTGCAGGCGCTCCATCAAGTCGACGACCTTGCCGTGGCGCGCGCCGGCCAGCTCGTCTGTGAGCCGGGGCGACGTGCCCTTGAGCTTGGCGCGGATCACGCGGAGAAGGTTGGCGTCGTATTCGTCCTTGTACTTGTCAGGCGACCACTTGGCGCTGAGCTGATCGATCAACGCCTTCGCCATCTGGACTTCCTTCGGGCGCTGCGCGGCAGTGGCGGGGAAGCGAAAGTCCGAAAGATCGGCGAGCTCGTTGGGGAAACGCATCATGGTGAGCACGAGAGCCTCCCCCATGGGCTCGAGCGCGGCCAGGTGCTGGGTCTCACGCAGCATGATCTTGCCCACCCCGGTCTTGCCGGAATCCCGGAGAGCCTCCCGCAGGACAACGTAGGCGCGCTCGCCCCCCTTGCCCGGCACGACGTAGTAGGGCGTCTCGAAGAACCGGTCGTCGATGTCGTCCCCGGGAACGAAATCGAGGATATCGAGGGTCCGCGTCTTCTCGAGCGCCGCCCGCTTCATGTCTTCCGGAGTGAGCACCACGAACTTGCCCTTCGCGTATTCGTAGCCCTTGACCACCTCGCCCCACGCCACGGCACGCTCCTCCCGCTCGCAGACTCGCTCGAAGCGAACCGGAGACTTGTCCTTGGCATGAAGGAGCCGGAACCGCGGCCGCGTCTCGCGGATGGCGCGATGGAGCTCGATCGGGATGTTGACGAGGCCGAAGGCGATAGACCCTGTCCAGATCGCTCTGCTAGCCATGGCATGTCCTCTCTCTCCCCGGATGCGTGTCTATCTCCGGATGCGAGCCGGCACGGAGTCTATGGACGAGCAAGAGACGAGCAAGCACGATGCCAAACATGCGCTCTCCCGAAGCAACGGGCTTTTCTCTACCCCAGGCCCGCGCGTATCGACCATCGAGTCATTCCGACGCGGTAAGCTCGGGCCTGTCCACAACTGGCCGCATCAAGAAGGTGTACGAGACAGCCGCCCCTCGATCTTGGCCCGGCTTCGCATCAGCAGCTCGGCGGGGGTAATGCCGCTGGCGACACACAGGCGCGTCCAGTAGCGCCACACATCGCCCAGCTCACCGGACAGGCGCTCACGCTGCCGTTCCCCTTCTCGCGCGAGTTTCCGGAGGCACTCGACGACCTCGCCGGCGTCCCCTACCAAAGCCAAGCCGACGTCCCACAGCGACTGGTCGTCATGTCGATTCGCCCGTCCGGTATCGCCCGCTCCCACCGCCCACGCAGCGTATTCTTCCAGTGTCAGCGCGGCGGCTCCGGGCGCCGGCCCCCCCGCCGGTCGGCCAGCCCGCCGCCATTCGATATGCGCCTGGCTCCGCGCCAGCAGCGTGGACGGCACCAGCCCGGTGACGACACATAGTCGCGCCCAGTAGTAGGCCACGTCACCCAGTTCCTCGGCCAACTGATCGCGCCGCCGCTCGCCGTCACGGAGCCACCTCAGGAGCACTCCGGCGACCTCACCGATCTCGCTGGCGAACCCGAGAGCGACCTCGGGCAGCGTGCGGTCTTCAGGCACGCCCGCGGGCTGGTTCTGGTTCACGCCGGTACCCGCCGCCCAGGCCACATACTCATCGAGCGTCATGATCGCCTCCTCGGACCGCCCGCCTGCGTCACAACGGCCGGCTCGCCTCCAGGCATTGTGCCCCGCGTAACCTCCCGCTCGCGAGGCGGCACAATCGGCTCGTCACGGTCTGCTCAGTGGTTCCCTCGAGAATTGCACCGCCAACGGAAGGTTGTTGGATCCCGTAGCTGTTCCGGGTGAGCGAGGATGCGGTCTGCCCTCGGAGGCCATACCAGCGCCCTGAGAGTCGAGCGGCGGGATCGACCCCACGATCGGATACTCCCCATGTCGAGGCCGCTGAGGTCACGGCACAGCTAGTTCAGCCAGAGAGACGCGACGAAATGGCTCCGGCAACCCCTCGTTCAGTCTAACGTCCGGCTGCGACGGGTTCGTGCGTCTTGAGGAAGCGCCGCGCGTGCTCCACGACCTCGTCGATGTGCTCCTGCGAATCTTTCCAGGGATAGATGGTCACCTCGGTATTCGGGGCGAGGCTGGCCACCTCCATCGCGACCTTGTACGGGTGAGCGGGCACGTCGTCAGGCGCGATCAGCAGCGGCGTCCGGATGGAGCGCACGAAATCGCGTGACACGGTGAAAACGAAGTCGGCGCGGTTGGTGTACATGCTGGTCAGGAAGTCATGGACCATGTCCATCGTGACGTCCGGGCGCTTCTCGCACAGTGACGGCCCCCAGCCCTTGATGTTGTTCTGGTAGAAGAGGTCCGGGATCTCAGGCCTGAAGCCGCTGGGCTGCATCATCGCGGCCGCGACGACACGCTCCGGAGCCCGCCGAATCAGGTTGTGGATCATCGGCCCGCCGATGCAGAAGCCCATGACCAGGAACTCCCGGATGCCGAGGTGGTCCATCAGCCCGAGCTGGTCGTCGGCGTAGGCGTCCCAGGGGCGGTCAATCTCCAGCGGGCCGCTGGACTGGCCGGGGTTGGCGTTGCGCAGGTCAGCGCAGATACAGCGAAAGTCGTCCTTGTATCTTTCCATCGGGTTGAAGGGCGAGGCTGTCTGCCAGGATGAGAGGGCTGAATTGAGCCCGCCGCCCGGTATGAGCAGCAGGGGGAAGCCGGAACCTACCTCTTCGTAGTGGATGCGGACGGGTCCTCTTCCGTAGAACGCCATGGCGATTCTCCTCCCTCAGAGAGTAGCCGCTACTCTAACTCACGGCGCTGACGTTTTCAGCGAACCTGCACCTCGGCCACCGCCCAAGTGCGGTTGCGGGGACGCAGTACTTCCAGGCGCAGGTCGCCCTTTGTGGCGGGCTCGAACTCGAAATCATATGTCTCGCCAACGGCAACCACCAGCCGCGCCTCTTGTTCGATCGCCTGCGCAGGCGGAAGGTCCTCGCCATCCTTCGCCACCGCACGCCAGCGCACGGGAGAGGAGCCGGCGAGCAACGAAACTTGGAACCCGTTGCCGTTTGGAGTGATGTTGATAAATCGGTGCCTCTTGACACCTCCGCCTCGCCAGCAGAACATCCTTGCCTGATGCGGCAAATCGCCGAAGAGAACCGTCTACCGGCCGATGTCGACGCTCAGCCTCCGGTGCGGACTGCCGCCGCTCTGCGGTCGGTCATCCGCGGGTATCGCAACGAGATCGAGCGCGAGCAGCGATTGCCGAAAGCGCTGGTCGAGCAGTTCCATACCGCCGGCTTCTACAGCCTGGTCATCCCGCGCGAACTGGGCGGCCTCCAGGCCGACCCGCTGACCTACCTGCGCGTCGTGGAACTGCTGGCCGAGGGCGCCGGCGCGGTCGGCTGGAATCTCGCCAACAACAGCATCGGCCAGCTCGTCACGCTCGGTTTGCCGGACGCGGGCGTCCGCGAGGTCTATGCGCACGGGGCCGACACCGTCATCGCCGGCACCGCCGTGATGGGGGGCGGGCGGGCCGTGCCTGTCGATGGTGGCTACCGAGTCACGGGTCGCTGGCCCTTCGGCAGCGGCTGCCAGGAGAGCTCCTGGATGCTGGGCAGCTTCCAGATTCTCGATGGCGACCAGCCGCGCCGCAGCCCGGATGGCGCCTCCGTCTACTGGCGGGGGGTCTTCCAGCGTTCGGAAGCTCAGATCGTCGAGGGGAGCTGGGACGTGTCCGGGCTACGTGCGACGGGCAGCTTCGACTGGACTGTCGAGGAGGTCTTCCTCCCGGAGCGACGGACCATGGTCCACGCCGGCGTGCCGCTCGACAACCAGTGGAAGCGCTGGCCGGGGGTGTCGTACGCCTTGCCCGCCCAGGCCTGGGTCGGGCCCCACCACAGCTCCGTGATCACCGGCATCGCCCGGGCCGGCATCGACGCGCTGATCGAGCTGGCTGGCGAGAAGACGCCACGCGGCCGGACCGGTCGGCTCTGCGAGAATCCACAGGTCCAGGACGCCGTCGGTCGGGCCGACGCGATCCTGAACGCCGGTCGCGTGTACCGCACCGCCATGATCACCGAGCTCTGGAACACCGTCGCGGCCGGCGAGGACACCACCCTCGGGCAACGGGCCCGCTGCCGGCTGGCCGCGGTCTACGCCACCGACAGCGCTCGCAAGGCTATGGATCTGATGTACAGGCACGGCGGCAGCACGTCGTTTCAGCGCGAGAGCCGTCTGGCCGAGTGCTGGCGTGATCTCCACGTCGTTGCCCAGGCGGTCACGCTCGCGCCGGAGTGGTACCCGATGGGCGGCCGGGTCCTCCTGAACATGGACCCGGGCCCGCGGCTGCGCTAGCTACGGCACGGCGGAGCCCTCGCGGGAGGGCCACCATCTCCCGCGCGAAGAAGCCACGCAAGACGATGCTCTGGCAGAGCATAGCGGCTCTGCCCTGGGAACGGGCGAAGGCGCACGCGAGGGCCAAGGCGACCGAAGAAGTCGCCGATCTCCAGGCGGTGGCGATCATGGGCCCGAAGCGGCTCAGGGCGGTCGTCGTGCGTGAGTCCGTAGCTGGCAAGCACTCCGAAGGCCTCTGGTGAATCCAGTCAGCGCAAGCTCCTCCCTCGTCTCGCGACGACGCTCCGACGTACTGGCCGTCCTCGCCTTCCTCGCGTTGGCCGCCGGCGCCTCGCTGCTCGTCCGTCCTGTCCAGGACGTCCCCCTCATCGACGACTGGACGTACGCTTGGAGCGTCGAGCATCTGCAACAGACGCGGAGGCTCGCCGTCCTCCCGTGGAGCGTCCACTACGCGTTCCCGCAGATCCTCTGGGCGTGGCCGTTCGTGGCCGTGTCCGGCTTCTCCTTCGTCGCCCTCCGGCTCTCGACACTGCTGCTCGGCTGGGTCGCCTCACTCGCGCTCTTCGCGATCCTGCGGGTTGGTGGCGTAGCGACACCAGCCGCCCTCGTCGGAACCCTCGCCTTCTTCTTCACCCCGGTTTTCTTCTTCCTCGAGCACTCCTTCATGACCGACGTGCCTTACCTCGCTGCCGTGAACCTGACTCTCCTGTGCTACGCCCTCTGGGTCTCACGCGCTCGACTATCGTGGCTCGTGCTGGGCGGCTTCTTCGGAATCGCGGCCTTTCTCGTGCGCCAGGTCGGATTGGTCGTTCTCTTCGTCCCCGTCGTCCACCTCATGCTCTCCAGGCCCGCCCTGCTTCGGCGGCCCGCGGTGTTGCTCGCGGCGGCCATCCCGATTCCGCTCACGATCGCGGCCTGGTGGGGCATGCAGCGCGTGGTGGGGGTGTCGTGGAAATATGCCGAGATGAGTTCTATAGTCGCCACACGTGTCTCGCCAGCCCGGTGGCTCACTTCCGACGCCTGGGGCGAGGCGTTCATGTTGGTGCTTCACCTGCTCGTCTCCACCGGCTTAGTCCTCGCCCCGCTGACGATGGTGGCCCTCGCCGCCACGCGACACCGCGCCGTGCGCTGGACGGCGATTGCTGCGGCCGTGGCGGCCGCCGCGCTGGTCGCAGTTGGCCGCCTGCCCGATCCCCTGCACTCCGGACAGGTATTGAGCGCCGCCGAGCTCGGACTTAGCCGCTCTCTCATCAGGAGGGCGGCTGATCCGTGGCCGCCATTCTCGACGACGATCATCGCCGTCATCTCGAGCGCCTCGTTCGTGAGCGGGGCCGTAGCGGTCGGGGCCACGGCTCTGGCCGGACGCAATAGGGTCGGCGGGCTGCTCATCACGAGCATGCTGGCCCATGTGGGCGCGGCCGCCGTCGCGCTGCTGATTCACGATCGCTACTATCTTCCGCTGTTGCCTGCCCTGATCTTCGGTCTCGTCCGCGTGATCCCGAGCCGGACGTGGATGGTGGTGGCGGGGGTTCTCGTTACCGGGAGCCTTGGCGCCGTCGCCATCACGGGCACGATCGACGCCTTTCGATTCAACGAGGCCCTCGCGCGTGAGCGCACCCAGCTCCTCTCGCGGGGTGTGCGCCCGCAGGACATCGACGCCGGCTACGTTTTCAACGGCTGGTGGCTCTACGCCCATGACCTCGTCGACAAGGAGGATGTCCCGTTCGTCACCAGTCGGCGGTCCTCTCCGTACACCCTGGCCACCACCCCGCTCGCCGGATACGTGGTCGAGAAGGTCGTGCTCGTGCCCGTTGTCTGGAGCCGTCCCGACCGCTTCTATGTGGTTCGCCGAACCGGAGAGAAAGACCGACCCGGTGACGACGATTCGCTCCGGCTTCGCTAGGCATGACACTGCCCCGCGCCCGGGAACCGTCCGTCACCACGACCGCCGGATTTGATCTACGCGCAGAGCTATTCGGACCTAGCCGAATGGAAATCTGACAGCCCGCTACAACATCTCGCCAGACTGATGATCCGGTGCAGGTCGCCCGCCTCGGTACTCGCTCGACACCGAGAAACTCCTCAGGATTGAACTGAATGAAGTACGCGGCGCCCAGGTAAACGATCGAAATCACCCACGCGGTGGCATACCAATGTCGTCGTACAAACTCGAGAAGCGCTCGGAGTCATTCTCTCACGAACTGCGCAGCCGAGAGACGTGGCCCCGGCCCGGGGAACGTCCTGTGGCTCCGTGCTGTTTCACGGGCTACGGTTTGACGGCGGGCGCGTCGGGGCAGGACTGAGAGCGGGGGTTATGTTATCTACGGTCTCAGCGTTCCAGGACGGTCCAGAGATAGATAGGACTCTCGCGGCCTTCGCTTCGAACGCGCACGGTCTCTTGCGGCTTCCAGTCGCCCATGTGGTGCCAATGCGAGACGATGCGAGTGCCGCGCTTGAGCTCGCGCTGCAGCTTCGGGCGCACCGCGAGGTTCATCTCGGGCGAGAGAAAGAGCATGACCACGGTTGCGTCGCCAACGTCTGTTACGAAGAGATCTTCGTTCAGAAACCGTATGCGATCGATGACGTTTGCCTGACGCGCATTCTCCCGGCTTTCGGTAATGCGCAAGGGATCGATATCGACACAGACGCCGCGCGCGCCGAACTGGCGCGCCGCGGTGATGACGATGCGTCCGTCGCCGCACCCGAGGTCGTACACCACGTCGCTGGCGTTCACCTTGGCCAGCCGCAACATGGCATGCACCACCTCCATCGGCGTGGGCTCGTAGCGCACATCGGGCGCGCGCAGGGCCGGCGGGGCCACAGGAGACTGCTGCGCGCCGCCGATGTCCGCGACACCGCCCGCGGCGACAATGGCGAGAAGAATCGCACCATGTCGTGCGGCAGCTCTGAGGAGGTTACCCCTGACTCGACCGCATTCCCCGATCACCCCTTGATCGCGTCGTATGAGGTGCAGGATGCAAAGGAGGAGGAACCGGATCGCCATTGCGGTTAGAATCGTACCATGCGAAGCGCAGTCGCTTTCCTGCTGGCGGGCTGTGGCACGGCAGACCCGGGGGAACATCTTCGGGCGCGGCGGGCGTGACCGCGATTCGGGCGAAATTCATGGACCCGGTCGCAAGCAAGACGACGTATCCTCCTGTGAAGCCGAGCAACAGGGATGAGGCCGCGTCTTGATACGTCTTGGTTCGTCGCCCTGCGTTGGAACCAAGCTGGAACCACTACGCCGCTCGCTCGCTTCTCATCTTCCATGGCCAGTCGCAGCTTGGTGGGCTCGCGCCATCGGTAGGGCCGTTCGCGCCTACCCATGCCGCGAAGCCTGTTCACAAGAATGAGACAGCGGGGACGCGAGTTTACTGTCGCGTCGGCGCTCCCTGTCTGGCCTTGATTGCTTCATTTCGTTTAGGAACCCGGTCAGTCCCTCCCACTGAGCGATGATCGGGTTGGCCCTCACCGCCGCAACGGCAGGGTGAAGGTGAACGTCGAACCTGCGCCGACCTGGCTCTTCACCCAGATCTTGCCGCCGTGGAGCTCGATGAACTTCCGGGAGAGGGCCAGCCCGAGTCCGGTACCCTCCGCCTTCTTGTCCGCGGTTCCCACCTGCCGGAACTCCTCGAACACCGCCGCCTGATCCTCCGGCGCGATGCCGATGCCGGTGTCGGCGACGGACACCTCGGCCAGCTCGCCGTCCAGCCGGGCGCCGACGTCGATCCGCCCCCCTTCGGGGGTGAACTTCAGGGCATTGGACAAGAGATTCAAGAGCACCTGCTTCACCTTCCGCTCGTCGCCCCCGATCATCCCGAGCCGTGGGTCGATGGTGCTCCCCAGCCGGATCCCCCGCCGGCTCGCCCGCTCCCGCACCAGGATGAGGGCGTTGTCGACTGCGTTCGGCAGGTCAAACTCCGCCAGCTCCAGCTCCATGCGCCCCGCCTCGATCTTCGAGAGATCCAGGATGTCGTTGATCAGGGAGAGGAGATGCCGCCCCGACTCCAGAATATCTTGAAGGTATTCGGTCTGCTTCTCGTTGATCTCCCCGAACATCTTCTCGGCCAGGATCTCGGAGAACCCGATGATGGCGTTGAGCGGGGTGCGCAGCTCGTGCGACATGTTGGCGAGGAACTCCGACTTGTGGCGGCTGGCCGCCTCGAGCTGGGCACTCTTGTCCGCGATCTCCCGGAAGAGCCGGGCGTTCTGGATGGCCAGGGCGGACTGGGTGGCGAAGGTCTTCAGAACGTCCACGACCTCCGGGGGAAACTCCCCGGGCGCCTTCCGGGTGAAGGACAGGCTGCCGATGATTTGGTCCTCGCGGAGCAGGGGGACGGAGAGGAGGGCCCGGTACCCGAACCGGAGGAGGGTGCCCCGCACGCTGCTCTGGTAGGCCCCGGGCTGGGTGATGTCGGGGATCTGGATGGGCTCCCGCATCTCGGCCGCGCGCCCCATGAGCCCTTCACCCTTGCGAAGCGGCACCGCCCGGAGGGCCTCGACGAACTCCGTGTTGAAGTTGTGGGTGGCGCGCAGCGCGAACTGCTCGGCGCCTTCGTCGTACTCGAAGATCGAGCAGCCGTCGGCGCCGGCGAGCTGGCTCGCGTGGGAGACGATGGTGTCGAGCACCGTCTCGACGTCGAGCGTCGAGCTGACCGCCCGGCTGACCTCGCCCAGCGCCGTCAGCTTGTCGACCGACTGGGTCAGCTCGCCCGTCCGCGCCGCCAGCTCCTTGAAGAGGCGGACGTTCTCGATAGCGATGACGGCCTGGTCGGCGAAGGTCTGGATCAGGGCGACCTGCCGCGCGCTGAAGAGCTTGGCCTCAGAGCGACGGAGGCATATTGAGCCGATGGCGATGCCGTCTCGGATCAAAGGAACGCTCAGGGTCGAACGGTGGCCAAGTTGCCGCGCGATCGCGCTCCCGTCCGGGAAGTCGTCGACTTCGGTCTGCAGGTCAGCTACATGAATGATCTGTGTTTCGAGTACCGCGCGTGCATTGACCGTTCCGCGGTCGAGCGGGAGTGAGAACTGGCCGACGGAATAAGATTCGAGCGGGCCGTGATGAGCGACGAGAAGGAGACGGTCGCCGTCGCGACGGAAGATCTGGGAGTCTTGCGCCTCGCATAGGCGGGCGGCGCTCTCCGCCATCGTGTCGAAGACCGGTTGAATGTCCGTCGGGGAGCCCGAGATGACGCGAAGGATCTCACTCGTGGCCGTCTGTTGATCCAGCGCCTCTTTGGTCTCATTGAAAAGGCGGACGTTCTCGATGGCGATCACCGCCTGGTCGGCGAACGTGTGGAGCAGCTCGATCTCGGCCGTCGAGAAGGGGCCCGGCTGTGTGCGGCTCACGACGATGACCCCGACGGGGTCACCGCCTCGGAGCATCGGCATCGAAAGGACCGAGCGGAAGCCCCTCTCGTGTGCGTGACGCCGGAACTCGTCGCTACACGATGGATCCGTCTCGACATCGGCTACGTGGTACATCGTCTTCGTGAGCACGGTTTGCTCCGGAGGAAAGCCCGTGATGGGCCGGTGGGGCGCCCGGAACCGCTCGGTGGCGGCGGCAGCGCTTCCCGGCGCGCCACCCCGCGCCGCTGCCATGCTGATCAGCTCTCCGTCGTATCGGACGACCGCCACCCCCAGCGCGTCAAACAGACGCATAGCGCTGTCGGCGATGGCCTCGAAGACTGGCTGCACGTCGGTCGGCGAGCGCGAGATCACTTGGAGGATCTGGCTGGTCGCTGTTAAGTCGCGGTTTCGAGCCTGCAGCTCGGTGAACAGGCGGACGTTCTCGATCGCGATGACGGCCTGGTCGGCGAAGGTCTTCAACAGATCGATCTGTTTGTCCGTGAAGGCCCGGGGCTCCAGGCGCCAGGTGTTGATCACGCCGACCAGGTTGCCCTCGCGGAGCATCGGCACCACTAAGATACTGCGCGCCCCCTCGATCGAGTATGACGGGACGTTTGCCGGAGAGAACCGAGGGTCGGCGAGGATGTCCGCCACGTGCACTACGCGGCGCTCCAGCGCCGTCAGTGCGACTGGGCTTCCGCCCGCTCCCGGGCGAACGCGCGCCGTCCGAAGGCGTCCGGCTAACTTCGGCGATACATTCTCAGAAGCCGCCGCTGTTAGCGTGTCGCCATCCCAGAGGAACAGGACGGAAAAGCTGGCCTCACACAGCCGGTTCGTGCTGGCCAGGATGGTCCGGAAGACCGCTTCGACTTCGGTGGGTGAGCTGCTGATGACGCTGAGGATCTCCGCCGTCGCCGTCTGCTGCTCCAGCGCCTCAGTCACCTGGGCGTGAGCCTGCGTGAGCGCCCGGTTCTTCTCCTGAAGTTCGGTGAAGAGCCGTACGTTCTCGATGGCGATGACCGCTTGGTCGGCGAAGGTCTGCAGCAAGGCAACCTGCTTGTCTGTAAACAGGTTCGCTTCGGCGCGGTGAAGTTGGATCACACCTAATGGAGCCCCGTCACGAATCAGCGGAGCACTCAATATCGTCCGGTAGCCGGACTCCATGGCAAGGGTCGCGCCTTCCGGAAATTCATCCGCCGCGGCCTGGAGATCGACCACATGGATCGCCCGCCGCTCGAGCACAGCGCGCCCCGCGATGGTGCCACGCACAACGGGGATCACGGAGCTGGACACTGGGATGAGGCCATAGTGGGCGACCAGTCGTAGCCCGTCGCCCTCCAGGCGGCGGATATTCACGTCGCGAGCACCGCAGAGGCGCGCAGCGCTCTCCACGATCGCGCCGAACACTGGTTGCGTGTCAGTGGGCCCGCTGCTGATGACTCTCAGGATCTCGCTCGTGGCGGTCTCGCGGTCAAGCGCCTCGACCAACTCGCGGTTGCGCGTCTGGAGCTGCTCCAGCGCCTCCGCCAGGCGCTTCTCGAGGTCGTGCACCCTGGAGCCCTCGCTCTTCCGCGCTTTGCGGGCGACAGAGGGCTTGGCTTCGACCTTAGCCTTAGCGGGCTTGGCACCCCGACGCATCGGGCTCTCCTTGCCTCTCACGAGCGTCACGACCGCCAGCGATCGAGGGCAGGCTACGCGAAGGTGTCATCGTGGGCAAGTCGGATGGCTTGGTATTCGAAGGTGCAGGCAAGGGCACCAGATGTGCCTCCTCGTCCAGCGATGCTGCTGTGCTGGACCTCGAGCAGATCCCCGTACGTGGGGCACCGGTAGATGACCTCGCGGAGGTCGAACTCCCCGGGGCACCCGTTGATGCACTGGAACCAAGCGTTGTAAGCGATGGGGATGCCAATATAGCGCGTCATGTTGCCTTTGAACGCCGTCGCCCTGGCCGGCGCGGTGGCCTTCGCGCTGGCATCCGAAGCGGGGGGCCAGGCAAGCCGGCTCTGTCTGGCCACCCTCGCTGGCTATCTCGTCATCGTCCACTCGACCGTGTTGCTCACGGGCCTGGCCGGACACCTGAGCGTGCGCGGGCTCGCGACGGTGGTGACGGTCGTTTTCCTGATCGCCACCTGGCTGGCCGAGTTTGAGCGAGAGCCCCGCCGCCTTGAGCGGCCGGAGAGCCGGGCGCCTTTCAACGCCGTGGCGCTCTTCCCACCACTCGCCGCCACGGCCGCGCTGCTCGCCTGGATGTGGCCCCACCTGTTCGAAGCGACGCGGTTCTGGGTGTGGGACGACTACACATATCACATGGTGTACCCGGCACTCTGGCTGCGCGAGCACGCGATCGCCGCGCCGGCGCCCGCCCACGCGTTCACGATGCAGGCGTGGTATCCGCTCTCGGCCAGCGTCGTTGCCACCTGGTTCATGGCGCCGCATGCCGACACGCGCGCCGAGGCGCTGGCCTGGGTCAGCCTGACCGGCCCGCTCTACGCGGGGCTCTTCGTCGCGGGCGTCGCCGAGCTGTTCGCCCGCCTGCGGTGTCGGCCCGGCGCCTGGGCGGTACCCGTGGTCCTGTTCGCGACGTCATCGCGGACGACGATCATGGCCTCGAGCTTCTCGGACGCCGATCTCGCCAACGCCACGGCGCTCTTCGCCGCGCTGGTGTTCGCGGTGCCCCGGGACGGCACCGAAGGGCGAGCGGACGTCGTTGCCGACTCGTGGTATGCGGCGCTGCTGACGGGCGTGGCGCTCGGCGTGAAGGTGAGCTCGGCGCCGGCCGCCCTGATCGTTCTCGCCATGATGGTGCTGCGCGCGCGCGGCGGTGCCTCGACGGTGCACCGCGGGCGACGTGTCATGGTCGCGACGGCCGCGATCTTCGCGGTCTCCTGGGCCGCGACGGCCGGCTACTGGTACGCACGCAACCTCTTGGACACCGGCAACCCCCTGTACCCTGCCGCCTTCGTCTTCTGGCCGGGCACGAGGTTCCCCGAGACGACACTGCGCGAGTACGCGAGCCACTATGGGCTGCGCCGGGCGCTGGCAGATGCGTCCGACGTCTATCTAAACTGGCCGGCACTGCATGCCACGCTCGGGATGCTCGGACTCGCCGGCCTGGCCGGAACCCTCGCGTTTGAACGAGGTGCGGTGACGCGGCCGGCCCGGTACTTCGCATGGGGCGGCTTGGCTCTGGCGGCGGCGATCCTGGTCCTGTTGCCCTCGACCCCGTACTCCGCGGGCAACGCGATGACGTTCCGCTCCGGCTTCATCCACTGGGACAGCATGCGGTACGTGGCGCTGCTCCCCCTCATCGGCTGGGCCGCGCTGGGATTCGTGATCGACGGTGGTGCCGGCGCCGCGCCTTGGCGAATGCTGGCGGCCGTGCTGATCAGTGTGGGCGCGCTGCTGACGTCCGGGCACGCGCGTCTTGCCTCGCCGCTGTACCTGTTCGGAATGGCGGTCGTGGTCGGGCTACTTCCGCTCGCCAATCGTCGTCTGGTCGCCTGGCGGTGGCGCCCGCGTCAGGGCCCACTCCTCGCCGTCAGCCTCGGGGCGCTCACGCTGGGCGGCCTCGTCGCCATCTCGCATGACGCCAAGGCCACGGCCACCGCTGCGGCGATCCATCGCGATCCGCTCTTCGGCGCCGCAGCACGCGTCCTGGACGAGCAATCCGCCGGCACGCGCGTGGCGGTCTTCGGGGACCAGTGGATCTATCCGGTCTTCGGTGCCCGTCATCATCTGGTACCACTCCGGGTAGATCGCGACGGTCGCGTGGCGACCCGAACGATCGGCGACGCGATGGAACCGGGCGAGCTGACGGTCGATCGCGCCACGTTCCGCGCCAACCTCCGGGACTCCGGCGCGAAGATTGTCGTCGTGCTGCGCCAGCCTCACCCGGGCCGATCCGGCGAGCGACCGAGCCAGGAGATCGCCCTCCAGGCCCTCGGCGACGCCCGCCTCCTCCATCGCGACCGCGCGACAGCCATCTTCGCGCTAGAGCCATAATGTTCCCTTCCTCTTCCCTCGTCACGCGCGTGTCGCAGATCACTGCCGCCAAGATCAGCGCGTACAAGGCAGACCGTCTCGGCAAGAAGAGCGAGCGCACCGAGCGCTCGTTGCCCGCTGCTGCCGTCAACCGCCCGCTGGCGCTGCTCCGTTGCCTGCTCCGGCTGGCGGTCGAGGAGTGGGAGGTATTGTTTTTGGTGCCGAAGATTCGCCTGGAGAAGGAACCACAAGGGCGCATCGGCTGGCTCGAAGACTACGAAGAGGTACGGCTACTCGACGCATGCGGCGAGTCGTTGAAGAACGTCCTTGCTGTCCATCGTGACCGTGGCCATTGTTATCTACGAGCGCATCGGCAGCGGTCGTTCCCCCCGTGGCGCCCGTCCCCGTGACATAACCTCCTAGACTCGGACGCCGGCCGCCTCAGGAGTCGACGGCACAGCTCGTCGTCAACCTGAAGGCAGGCGCTCGGCGTGCGCGTGCGCCAAGGCCGTCCTGAGCCGCGCCGACCAGATCATGGACTAGACCTCGGCGGCGCGGCGGCCGGTGGGGGTGAGGAGCAGGCGCCCGCCGACGACGAGCGCCAGCCCACCCACCGCGGTCACGAAGATCCCCGCATTCTCCTCGTCCAGAAGGCCGCTCGCGAACGGGCCGAAGAACATTGCGGCGTCGACGCCGACGCGGTACAGGCCCATCCGCCACGCCAGGTGCTCGGCGCGCGTGTGCTCGCGGATCACGCCGACCGGCAGCATCCAGCCCGCGAGGCCGAACCCGAAGCACGCGCAGCCCGCCACAAACCACGGGAACGACCCCAGGCCGACAGCGGCCGTGCCCAGCCCGAGCACCACGATGACGAAGCCGAGGACGGGCGTGCGCCCCAGGCCGTCGGCGAGGCGCCCCACGGGCAGCAGCGCGACGAGGTCCACGAGCTGCGCGAGCATGAGCAGGCCCGAGACGCCACCACGGTCCAGGCCGAACTCGCGCGTCCCCCGGAGCGGCAGGAGGAACTGGCTGACCGCGGACCACGCCAGGGCGAGGACGATGCCCACCGCGAACATCGTCCACAGCGTGACCGACATCCGATCCCCGCGGCCCGCGTCCGATGTCCGCGACGCGCGCATCTCCGGCGCCCTCGAGGCGTCGGGGAAGCGCCGGCGGATGCTCGGGATCGCGGCGAGAATCAGGAGCAGGGGCGACGAGGCGATCAGCAGCGAGAGGCTCCAGCCCCAGTGGCCGGGGAGCAGCCCGACGAGGCCGAGCCCGCCGAGGACGCCGATCATCGCGGAGAACTCGAAGATGTTCAGGCGCACGGAGGCCCCGGGCCCTCGGTCGCCGAGCAGCAGCGCGATGAGCCCACTCACGGTGCCGAGGGTGTACGCGAAGCCCAGGATCAGCCGCCCGAGGACCAGCACGGAGAAGGACGATGATGCAGCCAGCAACACGGTGCCGGCGAGCATGAGCGCGGGCGACGCGCAGAGTGTGGTGCCGAGGTAGCGGCCGGCCAGCCAGCCGGCGGGGATCGCGGTGGCCATGCGGGCAAAGCCCAGCGCCCCGGCCACGACGCCGAGCTGCCAGTCGGCCAGCGCGCCGGCGCGGCCGATCTCGGGCAGCAGCGGGCTGAAGGCGCCCATCGAGAAGCAGCTGCAGAGGCTGATGAAGCAGAGCAGCGCGGTGCTGCTCAAGGCGAGAACGGCCCGCTCATCCCCCACGGGTAAAACGAACGGCGGCATGTCCGCGCTCGGGCGCATCGCGAAGCGCGGCGGACGCTTCTCGAGGAACGCGGTGACGCCCTCGCGGGCATCGGCCGAGCGCCCCATGTACTCCGAGAGAGCCACGCGGCCCGCATCACCGATCCCTCAGCCGGACTAGTCATCAACTGCGATCGTGCACGGCGCCCGCGAGGCAGTCAAGACGCGTCCTGCAGACGCGTCCTGCAGCGTCCCGCAGGGGCAGAGGTCCGACGCCGAGACTGGGACGGATTACTGATGGGAGGGGACGGCTGACGCGTAGGTTGGCCGAAGGCGGGGCGGGCCCCGGCGAGTCCGCCGGGTGGAACAGGCGCGGGTGCGCGAAGGGGCGGACGCTCGCGATTGAGCCGGCAGTGTCCCTCGGGGAGGTGGGTCCGACCAAGACAGACGAGAATCGCGTGGTCGACATGACCCCACGCCTTACCGACGCTCTCGCTAGGTTGCAGACACAGACAGAAGCGGAGAGTCTTCTTGTCGGCGAACGGCCGAGCCCGTGGATCTTCCCGTCGACTGCAGACACACCGATGGACCCTTCGATTGTCGCCAAGACATTCCGATCAGTACTCCAGGTCGCTGGTCTCCCTAGATTTCGCCTCTACGACCTTCGCCACACATTTGCTACTCACCTGCTCATGCAGGGTGCTCCGATCACGTACGTGGCCGCCCAGCTCGGCCATACAAAGCCCACTACGACGCTCGCCTAGTGTAATTTGAATGGAGCCGGGGGCGGGAGTCGAACCCGCGACCTACTGATTACGAAAAGCATCGCCCCGGTTGCCGCCCGTTGCCGTGGGTTGCCGGTTGTCTCTAGTTCCGCGCACTTGGCTCATCGGGTGTCTCCCGCTGTTTCCCCTTGTTTCCCTCCGCGTGATTGCCCCATGATTGCTAGCCATGGTCGGCGCCATCACGAAACGCGGAGTCGATGCCCTGCGGCCGGGGCGTGTGGATGCGTTTCTCTGGGATCGGGAGCTGTCACGCTTCGGGATGAAGGTCACGCCCGCTGGCGCCAAGAGCTATGTCATCCAGTACCGCCTCGGGCGCCGACTCCGTCGCTACACGATCGGGCGCCACGGCGCGCCGTGGACGCCGGACCTGGCCCGCAAGGAAGCGCTGCGCCTCCTCGCCCTGGTGGCGAGCGGCGTGGATCCCGCGGCGGCCAAGCAAGCCGGCCGCACCGCGCCCACCGTCCGCGAGCTGGCCGAGCGCGTGCGCGCAGAGCACCTGGTCAAGCGCAAGGTGGCCACCAGAAGCGAGTACGAGCGCCTGCTGAGGCTCCACATCCTCCCGGCGCTCGGAAGCCTCGCGGTGGCCGACGTGGCGCGCGCAGACGTGGCCCGGCTACATCACCAGCTCCGCACGACGCCGATGCAGGCGAACCGCGTCGTGGCGGTGCTGTCGAAGATGATGAACCTAGCCGAGCGCTGGGGGCTCCGGCCGGACGGCACGAACCCCGCCCGGCACGTCGAACGCAACCGTGAACGCCGGCGCGAACGCTTCCTCAGCACCGAGGAGCTGGGCTACCTGGGGCGCGTGCTGGCCCTGGCCGCGCGCGGGCCGCTGGCCGTGCCTGCTCGCGGCAAGAAGCGGTCAGGACGGACGATCACGCTGTCGCCCTATGCCCTGGCCGCGATCGCCCTCCTAGCGCTGACCGGCGCCCGCGTGAGCGAGATTCTCCAGCTCCGGTGGGCGGCCGTCGACCTCGAGCGCGGCGTGCTCCGCCTGGCCTCGAGCAAGACCAGGGCGCCCGTCGTCTATCTCAACTCCGGTGCGAAGACCATCCTCGAGCGGCTCCCGCACGTGGTCGGCAATCCCTACGTGATTGTCGGCGGGCGGCGTGGCGCTCACCTGGTGAACCTGTCGAAACCCTGGGGCGTGCTGCGGCGGGTCGCCCGGCTCGACGGCGTGCGGTTGCACGATCTGCGGCATACGCACGCCTCCGTCGGCGCGGCTGCGG